>JACCDY010536511.1_pt1 | contig 85614 bp, 82 predicted proteins | sample 7446391 | NCBI WGS metagenome assembly JACCDY01 (sample SAMN15323451, study PRJNA562643) | freshwater metagenome | isolation source: river surface water | place: USA:Blue River Watershed | collected 2017-08-18
ATTTTCCTGTAAACCAAGATATAATCTTGAGGATCTATTACCCCATCTTGACCTCCAACTATTTTAAGCGGAGCTTCAATTAATGACCAAGAATTAATTGAATCATTAGTGATAGGAATGCCTTCTCCTTGTACCGAAAAACATCTTATTACCTGAGGGTTAATCAAAGAGGGATTAAACCCCCAATCTTTTAGTTTATTGTAATCAATTTTGAATACGCCTGTTCTATCAAATTCCAACTTAACCCATTTACCAGACTTAGAAATGAATGGATTGTAGCTTTGCCCAATAAGAACATTGATTACAAAAAAGGTTAAAATATTGACTGCTATTATTTTAAAACTTTTAATCATAAATTTCAATTGCATTGTTTACAATGGATAAATTTAAACTGATGTAAAGGTAACGAATAATCAAATTGAATATTTCCTTTATCTTAATTACAGACCTTATTTTGACGAATAGAAAATCCATTTTCCATATGAATGTCATGATGACAAAATATTTTTTTGAATCAATCGTTTTATCCGTACATTTGTCCGAACGAGCAGAATTTGATTTATGAAAATTACATTACGCAAGAGTTTTTTTAGCATATTGGCGTTGACTGTAGGAACTTTGAAAGCTCAAGATCCTGAACTCACTCAATTTTATGCAGCTCCCGTTTACACTAATCCAGCATTGGCTGGTTCAGCTGTTTGTGACGCTGGTGCTGCAGGACGCATGTCGTTGAATTACAGAAATCAATGGCCAAGTCTACCTGGTACTTTTAGATCATTGTGTGCATCATGGGACCAACACATCCCTGCAGTAGGCGGAGGAGTTGGAGCCATGATTTTTCATGACGTTGCAGGATCAGGTTTATTAACATCAACAAGCATAAGCGGAGTTTATTCATACTTATTACCTCTAGGTAATGGAAGAAATAGGGCTTTTTTAAGATTGGGATTACAAGGTTCTGTGACATTCAGAAGTTTAGATTTCAATCGTTTAAAATTCGGCGATCAAATTTTACCAACTCAAGGATTCGCATTACCTACGGGTGAGCAAAAGCCACAAAGTAGCGTTACCTATCCTAATTTCAACGCTGGGGCAGTTTTGTACAACAGTACTTTCTATGGAGGTTTTGCTGCACACAACATTATCGAACCAACTTGGAGTTTTTACAACAATCCTGATGAAGTTTTACCAATGAGATATACCGTGCATGGTGGTGCCGTTATCAAATTGTCAAAATCTAGATACGAAAAGAACACAATCTCTCCTAATGCATTATTTATGATGCAGAGAAATTTCACCCAATTGAACATGGGATTCTATGTAAATAAAGGTCCATTAGTAACAGGTTTGTGGTTCCGTCAAACTTTTGGAAACTTCAAAACATCTGACGCCATTATTATGTTGGTTGGATTTAGAAAGGATAGATTTAAATTTGGTTACAGTTATGACTTTACAGTGAGTGATGGTAGAACAGCCATTCCTTCAAGTCACGAGGTTAGCGCAACCATTGATTGGTGTGTACCTCCGGGATCAAAGCCATTCAAACCATTAAAATGTCCTGAATTCTAAACACAGAAAGTTTAAGTTAGAGTTAAGGTTAGAGGAAAATTGTTGAAAAAATCATAAGTTTGCAATATTCAAATCAAATTTGCGTTATTGATTTCACTCAAAATGAATAGAAAATTTAAAATGAAACCGAGCTATATTCTATCTGCAGCAATTGTTGCAGGCATTTTTTCGGCTTGTAGTCCTGCAGGACCAAATCGTAAGAGTGCAACTACCGGTCAAGGTTACAATGATCCTAAGTGGGGTGGCTTTGCCAATCCAAAATACAAAGGACAAGAAACTGGACCGGGATTGGTGTTAATTGAAGGTGGTGCATTTAACATGGGTAATGTTGAGACTGATCTTCGTTATGAAAACAACAATGCTGAAAGGACTGTAACCGTTCATTCATTCTATATGGATGAAACTGAGGTTAGTAACCTACAATACCGTGAATTCGTGTATTGGTTTCAAAGAACTTTCAATGCTAACAACAGCGGTTTACAGTCTGAGCACGAATTTGCAGGTGTAAAGGTTGACCCTAATGATCCTGCTGCAAACGGATTGCTTTATACCAAAATTTTACCTGACACCAATTCTTGGAGAAGTAAATTAGGCTACAATGAACCGTTTGTTGAGTATTATTTCAGACATCCTTCCTACAAAGATTATCCTGTAGTAGGTGTAAACTGGCACCAAGCAACAGAATTCGCCCGTTGGAGAACAGATCGTGTTAACGAGTACATTCTTGATCGTGAAAGAATTATTGAATTGAACGTTGGTAACCAAGCTATTTTGAACGATCCATTTAACACATTCAATACCCGTGCTTACCTTTCTGGTCAAGATAACGGTGTATTTAGTGGTGTAGATGCTTCTGGAGCCGTTAATACCAAACCTACAGCTGGTAATATGTTGGGTAAAAAGCCTTTGCGTGACTACTCTAAAGCAAAACGCAAGAGTCAAAAGCGTTACAAGGTAAATATGGAAGACGGTATTTTATTGCCTGATTACAGATTGCCAACTGAAGCTGAGTGGGAATATGCCGCAAAAGCTGCTATCGGAGAAACTCAATTTGATAATATTGAGCAAAATAAAGTTTATTCTTGGAACGATTACACCATTCGTATCAAAAACGGTCGCGAAGCAGATCGTGGTAAGATCAGAATGAACGTTATGAGAGGTAAAGGAGATTATGCAGGTATAGCCAGCGGTAACTTAAATGATGCCGGTATGATCACTACTCCTGTTCATTCCTATTGGCCAAACTCATTTGGTTTGTACAACATGGATGGTAACGTTTCTGAGTGGGTTAAGGATGTTTATCGTCCATTATCACTTGAAGATATGGATGCATTTATGCCTTTCCGTGGTAATAAATTTGAGCAAGTGGTTTTAGACCCTAATGGTCCTGCAGGTTTAGCTGATAAGGACGACTTAGGACGTATCAAATATCAAGACGTAGTTAAAACTTCTATTTCTAAAGGTGGAAGAAGAAACTACTCACAGGCTGACAATATTGGTTTCAAAGATGTACAAGCAGGTGTTGAAGAACCAGATTTGATTTATGAATACGGAGTAGCTTCATTGATAAACGATAAAGCTCGTGTAATCAAAGGTGGTAACTGGACGGATCGTGTTTACAATGCAAGTCCTGGTACGCGTCGTTTCTTGGATCAAGACCAAGCTGCTTCTTACCTTGGTTTCCGTTGTGCCATGATTAGAGTGGGTTCACCTGTTGGTAACGCTAAGAAGAAATACAACAAGTTGCCATCAAGTGGAATTGACAAGAAAACTAAAAGAATGAAAATTGCTCAATAAGCAATAGTTCTAAAATAGTGAAAAGCCTCGTTTTACAACGAGGCTTTTTTTATGGTTTAATGATGAAAAATGGGGAATAAAAAAAGCCGAACTAAATGAGTTCGGCTTTCAATTTTGAGCGAGAAACGAGACTCGAACTCGCGACCCCAACCTTGGCAAGGTTGTGCTCTACCAACTGAGCTATTCTCGCTTGTACTCTGTTTTAGAGTGGTGCAAATGTACAACACAAATGTGTGTTTTTGCAAGTCTTTTTTTATTTTTTTTAAATATTTCAAAAACAAAAGGCAGTTCTGTAAGCCGGGTTCTGTAGACACGGTTTTGCCGTGCTTTCTATCATTAATCTTGGATATGCCTCACGGCGTATCTCCATCGACCTACCCTTCCGGCTAGCAAGCTATTGAGCGGGCCGCTCTTTAATCCGGATATATTTGGTCTTTCAACCCGCAAGGTTTGTCCCAATTCTAGCTCACGCTAGAACGAGTGGGCTCTTACCCCACTTTTTCACCCTTACCCAAAAAGAGAACTTTATGGGCGGTATAGCTTTCTGTGACACTTGCTGTCAACTTCATCACCGAAGTGATGAAATTTCCTTCCTGTTAGGAAGTGCGGCGCCCTGCGTTGCCCGGACTTTCCTACCCATTTTCATGGATCGATAGAACGAACTGCCTTTGTGCAAAGGTAAAACAATTTATACGGTTTCAATTTATTTGTTCTTTGGGTACAAGTTTCCGGAATTGAAGTTCATTAAGTGGGATGTGCGTTTTATCTTTGTGCTAAGCATGGATTTTCATAAAGATTTTGAAGCTGTTATTGGTTTAGAAATACACATCCAATTACAAACCTTGAGTAAGGCATTTTCAGGCGATTCTACCGAATACGGTGGTATGCCCAACACCCAGGTTAGTCCTATCAGTTTGGGGCATCCCGGTGCCTTGCCCATGCACAATCATGGCGCTATTGAAATGTCAATGAAAATGGGAATTGCTCTAAATTGTGATATTACCCGTGTAAATAGATATTCTCGCAAAAATTACTTCTATGCTGACTTACCCAAAGGGTATCAAATTACCCAATTTGATACCCCTCTCTGCACGGGAGGAGTTGTGCCCATAAAATTAAAAGACGGTACTGAAAAGAACATCAGACTTACCCGAATTCACATGGAAGAAGACACAGGGAAAAGCATGCACGATCAAGATATGTATGACACCTTGGTTGATTACAATCGTGCGGGTACTCCTTTGATTGAAGTAGTGAGTGAACCTGATATCAAAAGCGGAGACGAGGCATATGCGTTCGTAACCGAGATTCGCCGATTGGTGCGTTACCTAGACATTTGTGATGGAAACATGGAAGAAGGTAGTTTGCGTTGCGATGCCAATATCTCTGTCATGCCTAAAGGATCTAAAACTTTTGGAACAAAAGTGGAAGTTAAAAACATGAACTCCATTTCCAATGTGAAAAGGGCCATTGATTTTGAAATTCAACGTCAAATAGAACTCATTCAATCAGGCGGCAAGGTGGATGGAGAAACACGTGGATTTAATGGACTAGCTGGCACTACATTTTCTATGAGAAAAAAAGAGGCGGTAAATGATTATCGTTATTTCCCGGAACCAGACTTGCCTCCTACCCTTGTTACAGATGAAATGCTGGCTGATGTTAAAAGTAAAATGCCTGAACTACCCAGGGTATTATTTGATCGATTTACAAATACCTATGGGCTCAGTGAATACGATGCATCTGTGTTGGTTGATGATAAATTTTCGGCGTTGTATTTTGAGAAGATGGCTTCGTTGAGTCAGAACTATAAGGCTATTTCTAATTGGGTAACCGTTACTATTAGAGGTTATTTGAATGAGAATGCCTTGACCATTCAAGAATTTCCGTTAGATCCAGAACAAATTACCGAAATTATTTCATTGATTGATTCTGGTTTGATTACCCATAGTATTGCTTCACAAAAATTGTTTCCAGAGCTGATTAAACATCCAACAAAAACAGCAAAATCTTTGGTAGATGAACTCAACTTAAGCACCAATTCTGATTCTGTTTTCATTGAAGAATTGGTTGATCAAGTTTTGGCAGAGTTTCCTGAAAAAGTTCAAGAATATCAATCAGGTAAAAAAGGGTTATTGGGTATGTTTGTTGGGGAAGTTATGAAGCGTTCAAAAGGTAAAGCTGACCCAAAAATAACCAATCAATTGGTATCTAATAAATTGGGATAATGGCCCAGTTCCGAAATCAAATATGGAACAATATACTTCAACCCCAAGGGTTGTTTTGCAGCATTGGTGGAGTTGATTACAGTTGGAAACAGCTGCAAGAATTCGTAGCCCATCATATTGAAAATTTTCAGCGACAACCAAATTCACGATTGGGCGTGGTTATCAGAAATGATTTTGAAACCTATGCTGCCATTATAACCTGTTGGATGAGTGGGAAAGGCTATGTGCCTTTGCAACCAAATTATCCGAATCAAAGACTCAGCGATATCATAGAATCATCGCAGATTGAGCAGGTATATGATTCACATGGAGGCAATTTGGGTGAAAATTTTCAATTGGTAAGTATCAAAAAACAATTGGTTGAGAGCCATCTAAATGGTTCTTTGACTTTAGTAAATGATTCCAGTGATGCTTATGTATTGTTTACATCGGGTACTACCGGAAAACCAAAGGGCGTTCCTATTTCATGGCGAAATTTACAGTCCTTTTTAGACGGATTTTTTGAATTGAGTTATATGTTAGACTCAAGTGACCGATTTTTACAAATGTTTGAATTAACTTTTGATTTATCGGTAATGAGTTTTACTGTTCCTGCTTTGTTGGGGGGCAGTTTTCACACATTGAATCAGAGTTTAATCAAACCGCTTGCATTATATGATACTTTAGAATCTCAAGATATAAGCTTCGCATTGATGGTTCCATCGGCGGTGGAGATGTTAGCGCCTTATGCTGATGATATTGAATTACCTCATTTAAAAGTGACTCAATTTTGCGGAGAGGCTTTTAGGATCAATCAACTCGCCGTTTGGAAGTCGTGCGTGCCCCATTGTCAGATTGATAATGTATACGGTCCTACGGAAGCTACGATCTATTGCAGCAGATATACGGCTCATCACCCTACGATAGACAGGGAACTTCTTCATCAGAATGGAGTGGTTTGCATTGGCGAACCCATGAAAACCGTTCAATTCATCATCAATGAAGATCAAGAACTTTGCTTAGGTGGTTTACAAACCACTAGAGGTTATTTAAATGCGACAACAGAACAGGCCTCTAAATTTTTTGAATCTGGCGAAGGTATTTGGTTTTATAAAAGCGGAGACATTGGTGTAAAAGATGGGTCCTTTTTTTATTGCCATGGACGGATGGATGATCAAGTGAAAATTCAGGGCTACAGAATTGAATTATCAGAATTGGAGTTTGCAGGTAGTCAAGTATTTGTCAATTGCAATTGTAAAGCAGTTGCTATTAGTCAAGAAACTGGAAGTGAATTGCATTTATTTATTCAAGACTCGACAAGTGAATATTTAAATGCATCCATAGAAAACCAACGTAGATCGTTAAATGAACTCCTCCCCGATTATATGGCAGTCAAGGAAATTCACATCAGACAAGAATTCCCTTTGAATGATAATGGGAAAATTGATAAGAAAAAATTGATCGCTTCATTGAATAAATAAACAATGCCAACAATTAGAAAAGCCGCAAAATCTGATTTTGACTTCATCGCGGAAGCCATCATAGAGAGTGAAAAATCGGGATCGAATATTTTCCCTTATGGGGTTTTATTTGATGTATCTGAAATGGAATTTAAAGGCATTTTACAAGAAATATTCGAAGAAGAAATTGAGGGGCAACCTTGGGATTATAATTCTTGGTATATTTTAGAAAATGATTCAAAAGAAATAGCTGCTGGACTTTGCACTTGGCAAGAGGGTTCTGCGGGAATGTCTTCTGACCTTTTAAAGACTCAAAGTTTGGGATTTGTTTTAGGTGAAAAGTGGCATAATAATACAGATAAATTAGAGGTGGTATCGAGGGTAAACATCCCCCGAAAAAGTGGAACCTGGCAATTGGAGCATCTCTATACATTGGAAAATCACCGAGGACAAGGTTATATGAATCAATTGATTGACTATGCGAGCGATGGCAAAATGTCTGAAATTCAGTTGATGGAAAACAACGTTCCTGCAAAAAAACTTTACGAAAAAAACGGATTTTCATTGGAAATTAGACAATGCGAGCCTCAAATTGAGCGTTTACAATTGTTATCGGGTCCTTGTAAAATAAAAATGATAAAAAATGGATAAAGAACAAATAAAAATAGAATTAAAGGGCATTTTTGAAGATGTTTTTTCAACGCCTAATATTGAAATCACCGAAGAATTGAATGCTGAAAAGGTTGATCGTTGGGACTCTCTCACTCATTTGAGCATGATTGCAAAGGTTGAAGAATTCTATGGGATTAAATTCAAATTGAAAGAGCTCATAGGCATGAAAAATGTGGGTGATATGATGGATTTAATTGTATCTAAAAAGGGTGCCTGAAAACAATAAATCCATAATTATTTTTACCGCTTCGCTGGGCTTGTTCTTATTGGGGCTGCTTGGTGCAAGTAGATTTGGGCTTTTAGGCTCTTGGGAATTTGACAGCCCTTATTTCAACAGGTTCTTGGCAGAATCTGACTTTTCTTTGGATAGTTCGAAATCTATTGAAAAAACTACGGTAACCTTGGTTAAAGATAGTCAAATAGCTGTGGTAGTAGAACAAGGCGGCGTTTACGGTGGTAAACCCTTCCACATTGAGCATTGGATTAAAGTCAAGTTAAGTGAGCAAGATAAAAATAGGTATGATTCGATGCTTCAGTCGTTGAAGTTTTTGGCTTTTACAGAAGAAGGTCAAAATAGCATGCAAACTTTTTTTGAGAAGTTATCTGAATCACAAAAGGAATTAAGTAGAATTTGGTATTTCGGGGATTCTCAAATAGAAGGTGATCGCATTACTTCGGAGATTCGTAGGATTTTCCAATCTCAATACGGTGGAAGTGGTATAGGATACGTTCCCTTGTCAAACCCAGCAACATATGGGGTATTGGAAATTGATGAATCGCAAAATTCCCAATGGAAAAAACTGAATTGTTTCAGAGATAAAAAGAAATTCAAATGGTTTGGTCCATCGGGACAGGCATTTGTTGCGAATAGTACTAAACCCAATGAATTTAGGGGATTTGGTTTAAAAATTACCAAATCTGTTAAATATCAAAAATTGTTGATTCAGGCCTTACCTGATTCTCTATCAGAATTGCAGTGGAGAAGACCCAAAGATTCTGTTTGGAAAATGGCCAAGAAATCAATCAGAAGTAAGTTTTTACAAGAATTTGTGGTGACTGATACCCCTATAATTGGTAAGATAAACTTCAGATATAGGGCCATTAATCCGGTGGTTTACGGCTATTCAATAGATGCAGGAACCAAAGGAATCCAAATTGACAATATGGGTATCAGAGGTCATTCTGGTGACGGACTGAACAATATAAACTCGTCGTTATTGAGCGAAGAAAGCCAAAGGCAAAACGTTTCTTTGGTTGTACTTCATTTTGGAAACAACATGGTTCCATACATTAAAACAGATGGTTCACAAGAGAAATGGGTTAAAAATATCTTCCGAAACATCTTAAATAAATACCAAAGTTGCTGCCCGGACGTTTCGATTTTGCTTATTGGTCCGGGGGATATGGGTTACCGAAGTGGCGGGGAAATGAAGAGTTATGAGTCTTGTAAATTATTGAATAGATGGTTGCAAGAAGTAGCTCAAGAAAAGAATGTTTCATTTTTTGATTTTTATGGATTCATGTTGGAAGGCGGTGGCATTCTTGAATGGCAGAAAAAAGGATTAGCCAGTTTGGATGGTCATTTATCACCGTCAGGACAAAAAATATTTGCAAGGGCTTTAACGCGTGAATTGAACGGGGCTAGAGCTTGTTATCTTTTAAGCACAAGAATAGAATAATGATTGAGATTAGACAGACGATTATAAAGTATGTAGGAATAATTACCATAGGTTTTTTAAGCATCCATGCCTCAAATTTGAGGTCTCAAGCGCTCTTTTGGCACAATTTTGAATACCAAAAATACCCTTGGATTGACTCCAATATGAATATTTTTCAGAGTCATGATAAACAAATATTGAGACCTTTTTTCAATAAATTGAATGGCTCTAATAAAAAACGAGTCAACATACTTCACATCGGTGATTCTCATGTACAGGCAGATATTTTCACTAACGAAACACGCACATTGCTTGGTTCTACTTTTGGAAATGCTGGTCGTGGAATGGTTTTTCCCTATACAACCGCTCGTACACATACTGCTGCCGATTATCGTTGCTTTCACACCGGAAGGTGGTTGTATGCTAGAAACGTAGAAAGAAGTCCTGAATTGCCCATTGGAGTTACGGGAATCACATCAAAAACATACGATTCAACTGCGCAATTTAAATTATCATTCAGGGAAAAGGCCATTCAACCAGAATTTACACGATTGAAGATTTTTTGCCACAGAAGCCCTAATTCTTTTGATCTTAAAATCACTGCCGGTGGAAAGACCGTCATTTCCGATGTTTATACTTCGGAAAATGATACTGCTTCCGATTTGCTTATTGTAAATATGCCCACAGGTGCCGATGATTATTTATTTGAATTTGTAAAAAGAGACTCGGCTCAGCACTATTTTGAAATTTATGGCATCAGCATAGAATCTCCTTCTGACAGAGGTGTTCTGTATACGAGTGTTGGAATAAATGGCGCTGGGCATTATTCCATCATGCGTGAGAACAAATTGCCAGATCATCTAAAAATATTGAATCCCGATGCCATTATTTTGGATGTTGGAGCAAACGATTTTTATCAAAAAGGCATTGAACAAGAGAGATTTAAAGATAATTTGATATCAATCATTGAAATGTTCAAAGAATACGCCCCAGGAGCGGTCATCATCTTATCTAATAGTCAAGACATTCATAGGGGTGGGTATAGCATCAAAGCCTGTTCTATCTTTTCGTATTTAATAGCAGAAGTTGCCAAATCTGAAAAAGTAGCCTTTTATGATTGGTATAGAGTCGCTGGTGGACAACAATCAATGCGTATTTGGAAATCAGTTCGGTTGGCAAACAAAGATGGAGTTCATTTAAACAGAGATGGTTACGAACTCAAAGGATCACTCATTTATCACGCATTCAAAAATACTGATAGACGGTTAAAACTGAAAAAAGACACCTCCGATGCCATCATTATTCCCTGTGTTGATACTTTGTATGTTGATCCAGTTCAGCCAGATACTACATTAAAGCAAAAGGAACTTCAGTGGATAGAACATACCGTTAAAAAAGGTGAAACTGCTTGGGCCATTGCTCAACGTTATAATATCAGTGTCATCCAATTAAAAGATTGGAATCGTCTGAAAGGTTATTCGTTGAACGAAGGACAAACCTTGCGCATCTTTACTGTTGTAGAAAAATCATTGGATAAAGGACAATCGGCGGTCACCAATAAGCCCACTTACAACCCTGGAAATTCCGGAAACCCCGGAAATTCCGGAAACCCTGGATATAGAAAACCAAAAACCGTTTACTATAAAGTTCGCAGCGGTGACACTCTTTACAGCATTGCACGCAGACATGGATTGTCAGTATCTGAATTAAAGAGAATGAACGGAATGCGTTCCGATTTCATAAAACCCGGTAAAACACTCAAGGTTAAATAATTATGACTTTCAACTCTGCTCAGTTTTTCATTTTATGGTTTTTCATTCAAATCTGTGTATTGATTTGGAACACAAAACCACTGATCAGAAATACGGTGTTGCTCACAGGCAATTTGGTATTTTTACTTTCTATAGGCAATAGTTTGATTATCTTGGTATTGCTATTTTCATTGTCAGATTTTATTGTTGCCAAGCTCATTCATGAATCGAATTCCGATAGCACCAAAACATGGCTCATGCGGTTCAGCGTGCTTCAAAATATAGGGTTGATTCTTGTTTTTAGACACCTAGATGAATGGCAATTAAAACCTGAATTTCTGTCGTTTATTAAGTTTATTGGCGTATCGTTTTATGCTTTTAGAAGCATGAGCTATGTTTTTGACGTTTATTATGAAAACCTCGATGAACCAGAACCAAGTTTGCTGAATTATTGGACTTTCATCAGTTTCTTCCCGGTTTTTTTGATGGGACCAATTCAAACAGCCCCTGATTTTCTTAAACACCTTAATTCCCCTACATGGGTCATAGATAAGAGCAAAGTAAATTACGGTGCATTTCTTATAGGTTTGGGTGTTGTAAAAAAGTTTGTATTGAGCAATTACTTGGCAGTGAATTTTGTAGAACGCATTTTTGATGCATATCTGTATTTTACTCCCATGGAAAATCTGCTGGCCGCAGTGATTCAAACTTTGAATTTATATTTAGACTTTAGCGGATATACGGATATTGCAGTGGGTATTTCCTTGTTCATGGGATTTGAAATCATGGAGAACTTCAATTTCCCATTTTTATCTCAAAACATTACAGAATACTGGAAACGTTGGCATATATCACTGTCTCAATGGTTCAACCAATATTTATATTTTCCTCTGAGTTACTACTTTAGAACCTGGAAAAAATGGGGCACCACCCTATCGGTTTTTGTGGTATTTGCAGTCAGCGGTTTTTGGCATGGAACACATTTAAATTTTGTTTTTTGGGGACTCATGCACGCAGTGGCATTGATTTGGGATGTTTGGACTTCAGAGGTCCGTCTAAAAATCAAACAACACATTCCCGTTTACATCTATAAGCCTTTTTCCATATTACTCACATTTACCTTTCTTACCTTTAGTGGAGTTTACTTTAAATCGACAGATTTGGAACAAGCCAATCAAATGATATTGCGAATTTTCAGCGGATTGGATTTTTCGCTCTTTGGAGATTGGCTTAAACTATATCCTTATGTAGCGATCATATTCGCTAGCACTTTAGTTGTGCACTTGTCAATGCCGAAAATTTATCCTTTGATCATTGAACAAGTAAAAAAACTACCGGTGTGGGTATCTGCAATTACCCTCGTTGCTGTGATTTTTATTGCGTTCCATTTTCAAAAAATGGGTTCCGTACCGTTCTATTATCTAGAATTTTAAAGGTTCTCTGTACTTAATCACATTTTCCCAGACAGTTTATAGGATATCACTCCTACCCATTCATGCAATAGATTAGACATGGTTTGCAGTGAACCTGGATTGGGAATGAGCCATGCTTCCAAGTTATAACGACGATTGGGATCGCATGTTGGATGGGCTACATAAGGAATGAAATTCACCCCTACTTTCTTGTAACAACCCTCAGAACGATACATGTGAGCCGCAGAAGTAACTAATAAAACAGGTTGCTTGTAATTTAGCGAATCAAGAATTTTCTGAGTATATAAAGCATTTTCGTAAGTATTTCTTGATAAATTATCAATGATAATTTTGCTTGAGTCTATGCCCATATTTTGGAGGTATCTGCCTGCTTCTTCGGCTTCGTAGTATACTTTATTGAATACTGCAGATGAACCTCCCGTGAGAATTACTTTATCAAACTTATTCAATAACAATCCCTGAAGTCCCACCATGAATCGATCACCTTCACTGCCTAGTCTAAAATAATCATTTTGGTCATCGTAGTATCCATATCCCCCGAGAATCACTGCAATTCTTGGAAAGGAATCTCGGTGGTAAATTCTCTTTTTGGGGACGCGTTGTTCCCAACGGATATTCAATTCATTAACCAAAGGATGATTGCCTAAAATAAACAGCAATAAAAATGCAATCAAGGCAGATCTTTTGGCGGTAATGGGTAATTTTTGAATCCATTTCTTATTCGAGAACCAAAGTTTGAGTAAGGTGATTAGGACAAACAGAAAAATCCAAAAGTGGGGTTTAATGATGAAATGTAAGAATTTGCTAATAACAAAAAACATAGCGCGAAGATCGCATAAAAAAAGGCCTCATAAGAGACCTTTTTCAATAGAAGTGAATTTTTTAACGTTGATAAGAAATATCCATAATGCGGTGGTTTCCGGCTTGATCAACCTGTACGGTTACATCAAATGGTTTTCCTGACTTAATGGCATCATTCATTGGCTGCATCAATTCGCCACCTATTTGGAAGCAACCACAATTTTTACCTCTTGCAAAATCTAATTCCACTCGGTGAGAGCCAGTTGCAACATTGCATGGAGTTGTTGTGTTGTTGTTTGCCACTGCATTGTTTGTGCTTTTGTTGGTAGAGGTTGAACCATTGGCAGCATTTACAGAAGATGGAGAACCCGCTGCGACTGGGCCGTTAGCAGAAGGAGCTTTTTTGTTAGCCGCAACCGCTTTTGCTTTTGACCCTAAAGTTTTAGGAGCAGAAGGGTTCAATGTGCCTTTTACACCCTTAATAACAACTACTTGACCTTTGAGGTTCGAGTAAGCTGAAATAAACTCTGAACCTGTTACTCCTTGAGCAAAAGCAGCTGAAGCTGATCCAAAAAGGAATAAAATGATTTGAAATGCTTTTTTCATAATTTTAATTTAGATTTAATTCTTTAAGTCAATAATAATGCCAAATTTAACTATAAACAATTTTTATTATTGAATGGTTAATTAAACTACATGAAAACCAAAAACTTAACAAGTTCTACCTTCGATTTGGTTTTCTTAGGCATGGGCGCAGCAAATTCTTTGTTGTTCTTGGAATTAAGTAGAACTCAAAAACTCGATGATAAAAAAATTGCTATCATAGAGCCTGATTCAAAAAATTCGAATGACCGAACCTTTTGTTTTTGGGCCGCAGAACGTGAGATTCAAGAATTTCATTTGACTGAACTCATTTCTAAGTCTTGGGATTATGCAACGGCTGGATCTCAGAAACATAAAAATATTTCCCCGTTGAAATATCATCATATTTCAGCGATTTCACTCTACAACAAAGTAAAGGAGGAAATTAAGAAATATCCCGTTACCTATTTTCATGAATTCGTTGAAGACGAGAATATTGAAATAGACGAAAAACAGGTGCATGTGATTCTTGAAGATTTCAAATTAGAGGCAGACTTTTTTTTTGATAGTCGTCCCCCTAAATTCAAAAAATGCACAAATAATCAGACCTCGTTGGTGCAAAGTTTCTTCGGTTGGAACATAAAAACAGAACAAAGCGCTTTTGATTCTGATGAATTTGTCATGATGGACTTTGATTTGGACCAAATGGGATCCACCCAATTTTTGTATGTACTGCCGTTTACTGAGAACCAGGCATTGGTGGAACTGACCGCCTTCCAAAAAAATCCCTTAGAGAAAAAAGCCTCGGAACAATTATTGCATTCCGAAATATTGAAACGTTTTGGGAATTACCAAATTATTGCGACAGAGAGCGGTAATATTCCGATGTGCACAGCTAAAATAGAATTACCCACTGAGAAATTCTACCCATATTTTGCCACTGGCGCAAGAGCAGGCAACATCAAACCCAGTACCGGATATTCATTTTTAACCAGTTGCAAACATGCTCAAAAAATATCTCAAGATATTTCCTCAGAAACGTCTGAAAAATATAAACATACGCCTTATAAAACCAGATTTCAATTTTATGATCGATTGTTATTGACTATTTTAAATAAAAATCCATCTGCTGGTAAACCGATTTTTGAACGATTGTTTCAAAGAAATTCTGTAAAGGAAGTAATTTATTTTTTGAAAGAAGAAACGCAGGGTTGGAATGAAATAAAATTGCTTTGCTCGTTGCCTATTTTGCCGTTTTTATGGGCTGCAATAAAAGATGTTTTTGCCCGCCTTCCATGGGTAAAATTGATGCCTTTTGTTTTAGGAAGCTGCTTTCTGGGTTTCGATTATCTCAATGCGACATTTATTTGTTGGGCGCTGTTACTTTTCGGTTTGTTCTTGGTGGGCATACCCCATGGCGCTATTGATCACTTGTTAGAATCCAATCACTTTGACGCCCCCATCAAAGTGGGATTTATTCTCAATTATCTTTTGAAAATGGCGGTTATGGCGCTTATTTGGTGGGTAAATCCTGTTGTTGCTCTTGCTTTTTTTATAGCATATTCAGCATGGCATTTTGGAGAATCAGAATATCAAGTTGCCAATATTTGGTCGTTTCTCTGGGGATGTTTTATGCTGACGAGCCTATTGTATTCTCATCCAATAGAATTCAAAGAAACCCTCTCAAATATGTCAGTGGATGTTTCGATATCAAACGCATTCGAAATCTGGATTGGTTCGTTTTCTGTGCTAATTCTAATTCAACTAAAAAGAGGATTCCACCGAATTTGGGAGATTTTGTGGCTTCCTCTGTTTTCTCAATTGCCATTATTGCAAGCTTTTGGATTGTTTTTCGTATTCAACCACAGCATCAAAAGCAGCATCCATTTGATGGATGGTTTTAACAAGAAGGCCATAGTACTATTTAAAAAGGCATTACCCTTTACGTTGGCTGCATTTTTGTTTCTTGGAGGATTCTATTTCTTCAGAACCTGGTTCAGTGCCGAAGGATGGATAGCTGCCTTTTTCATTTTCATTTCGTGCATCAGTTTTCCGCATGTTTTTGCCATGCACCGATTTTATCGGAGCCACTTTTTTCTTCCCAAGAAATAAAGTAAACCGGTAATTGGAAGTCCAGCAATGATGATCGAAACCAGAAATACCAATATTTTGCCTGGAATGCCAAAGATGCCCCCGGTGTGAATATCATAGTTCCCTTTGATCAAAAAATCAGCAAAGTTCTGGTTATCACAAGAACTATACACCGAATTGACTTTATGTTCAATTTTATTTCCAGTATCGAAGAAGTAATATTTCGTATTGAAATAATTCCCCAAAATAGGATTCCAAGCCACCTCAAAGGACTTCCCGAATTCAGGTGGAGCGTGAAAATCAATGTATCCAGATGGAATTAAACAGTGAAATTTTTTCTGAAAAGCGAGATCTAATTGAATAGAATTGAATTCTTTAGAAGATGAATTCGGTTCAATATAAATGGGTTTATTACCTCCCCAAAAGCGATAATAAGCATCTCCAAATCCATCAAAACTCCAAAATAATCCCGTCACTCCAAAAATCATTATTGGAATCAACACATAAAATCCTAAAATTCTGTGTAAATCGGCATTTTTTCGTTTCCATTTAGTATCTGATTTCCATTGAAAAGTGAGGCAATTTTTGAGTGATTTCATTTGTTTGGGCATCCACAAAATCAAGCCAATCAATGCAGTAAATATGAAAATAACTGTAAAGTAACCCACCACTGCTCTACCTATTTCTTCGGGAAACCACAAATACATGTGGCCTTTCAATATCCAAGGGAAAAAGCCGGTTTTTAAGTCAATATACTGTATGATTTTCCCTGTATATGGATTTATTAAAAGCCTACCATAATGTTGATTTTCTTTTAAATTGCTGTAATAAATGACCTCACTTGGCTTGTTATCGCTGTAAAGTCGAACAGCGTGTATTGTTTTGGAATCATCGAAGTTCTGACCAATTTTCCAAAGTTTTGAAGGTGGTAATTTTTTGTTTGTTCCAAAATTATCTGATAAATCTATTTCTGTTCTATAATACCATTCTCTGATTTCAAATTCGAAAGCATATATACTCCCAGTGAAGGCTATAATAAACACAATTAGCCCGGAAATCAATCCGAGCCAACTGTGTAATTTTTTCAATAATCTCTTGTTCTTCAATTTTAAAATTTGCATCTCAATGCTAAAGAGATATTTCTAGGTGCCTGTGGAGAGACTGTTGACCAACCCGTGTAATAAAGGGTATTTCCTAGGTTATTCCCTTTTAAAACCAAGCCAAATTGATCGTTTTCCCATTGAATACTTGCATTGATTAAAGTATATGCCGGTAAAACGAATGACCCGGTATTTGACCTATTTAATGTGAAATGTTCGCCAGAATAGTTCATGCCTGCACCTACTGATAAACCTTTAAATATTCCAACAACGGGTAATTTGTATAATATCCAAACATTTGCCATATTCGCAGGCCCTGCACTTTCAGGTCTCAATCCTAGATAACCGTCTTCAGGTGAATCTTTAGTTACTTCCGCTTTGTTCAAAGCAGAACCTGCAATTATTTTTAAGTTAGATGTTAGATTTCCCGCAATACTGAATTCTATTCCATGGCTATTCACACTTCCACCTTGAGTAAAATCATTCGGATTAGATGCATCAGACATCACCATATTGGTTACATTGATGTTGTAGTAGCTCACTGTTAATTGAATTTTATTGTTTAATCCTGTCCACTTTACACCGGTTTCAATTTGATTCGCCTGTTCAGGATCAAACACTTTCAAATAAGGGTTGCTTCCATCAATGTTAGAAACTATGGCTGGATCTAAATAATTAAATCCATTCATATAATTACCAAAAACGGAAAGCACTTCACCCAATGGTTTGAAAACCAAACCCAATCGAGGCGAAAATGTGGCCTGATTGTCAATATCAACGGTTGACCAAGCAGTAGGCTTTCCGGAGAATTGATCAATTCTGACGCCTATTGAAAGGGTTAACATTTTATGAATTTGAATGACGTCATTTAAATAAACACCCTTATTTACCAATCTGACATAAGACAACGTAGGTTGCTTTTCTGATAAAGATTGATTTACATAAGCTTGACTCAAATTCCCTGAATCGGTTGCATGTTTTAAAGACACTTTTCCGTTGGAAATCCATGCAGAACCATAATTTGAAATTCCCCTTTCAAAATAATCAAAACCCACCACCAAATTGTGCTTCATATTAAGAAAAGTGAATGTACCATTGAAGTTCTGTTGAAAACCTGATCCATCTGTTTCGCCGGCCACTCGTGCAATATATCTTGTGAAATCCCTTCCATTAGAAGCATCCCATAAATAATGATAAAATCCTGCAGATTTGGATGAACTTCTTGAAACAATAGTTTGAGAATTCCAATTACGGCTTAATTTATACCAAGCCTGAGCTTGCAAGTTGAATGATTCGTTTCTAATGGTTAAATCATTGGAAGTAAATGATTTTCTATAAACACTGTCAAATAATCCGATACTATTGAACGAAACTGGCGCGTACCTATTCAAAAATATCATGGGAGCATTTGCCGATTCGCCATTCTTATATTCGGCGTTTATGAAAATGGTCATTTTTTCTGAAGCTTGTACCCTAACTGAAGGCGCGATGAAAGAATATTGGTTGAATCCAGCGTCTTGAAAACTCCCTTGTTTATGCAAAGCGGTGTTGACTCTAATAGAGGTTCTTTTACTGAGTGGAATATTGATGTCAGATTGAATTCTATTCAATCCAAAAGAGCCCACAATGTAAGAAACATCCCCGCCAAAGTTCGAATGTGCTTTTTTCGTATTGATATTGATCAATCCGCCATAACTCGTCACAGCGGATCCGTATAATGTTCCTGAAGGACCTTTAATCACTTCAACAGACTCAATATTTACGGGATCAACGGTTGATTGTGATAGTGCCGGCATGCCATTGATCATGGTAGGTTGAATAGAAAAACCACGCATAGAATAATATGAGGCTCCATCACCCACTCTGCCGGTAGATTCCCATAACCTATTTACTCCTGTGGTATTATCTAAGATGCCCTTTAATTCTGTGATGACCTGTTGTTTAATAACTTCTTGGTTTACTCTATTTAAAACTTGTATTTCATCCGCAAAAGAAATTCTCAATTTGGAAACCGAAAAAAATGTATCCGCTATCAGAGATCCCGATTTGCCCGTAATTTCAACAGGGGTTATAGACTCGGCTTGTGTTGAATCTGTTTGTGCGTTTAGGCTTAATGTGCTCAAAAAGAACCAATAAATAAATGTATAATTCAATATTTTTTTCATTGGTGCAAAATTGTTGCAACTTCAGAAAAATCATTTTTGAAATTGGAAATTCTAGTTGCGAATTCGGGAATTTATCTCCTTAATTCCTGGGGAGAAAATCCAAAAAACTGTTTAAAAGCAGTGCTAAAACTGCTAGATGATGAATATCCTACACTTTCTGCAATCTCTGTTAGTTTTTGGTTTGAATCAGACCTAATCATTTCATGGGCTTTATTCATCCTGATTCTGGTAATTGTTCCAAATATGGTTTCACCGTAATGCATTTTAAATTTCTTTTTTAAATAACATTGATTGGTTCCAACCTCTTTTGCAATTTCCGGAATGGTTAATTTTTCTTGAAATCTATTTGTAATGATACCCAATGCTTTCTCAAGAAATTCAGTTTCGGAATTTTCAATTTCCAGCATGGAGCAAGAAATGCAATTGAATTGTATCTTATCAATAGATAAAAATGCGTTTACCAAGGTTTCAAGTGATAAAGATGTATATCGCATTTCACTTAAAACATGATTTTTATCCATTTGCAAAATGTCATTGATACTCTTTTGCATTTCACAAGGGAGGTAATACCTCACTCCAGATATTGGTTTTACTTTGAATTTTAGTGGATTATCTTCAAATTTTGTCCAAATTGGATCAGTGTACGTCAAAAACAATTTTGTATAAAGACTAATTTGGTACAGAAAATCTTGAGGAGATAAATGAAGTTCCATTCTGATGAACTGCTGATCAGAAGACAGTAGAAAATAACTTTGATTGGGAAGGATTCCTTCTTCAGTATTCACTGTAATTGCCACCCCCGTATCCAACCCAATACTCCACATGGGGCAAAATTACATCTATTTAGAATAATTCCAAATAAAATTATAACTGAAGTGGGACTTCCATCAGCAGAATTTCAGCATCTTTTGAATTAGCGGTAATTTGCAACTGATCCACATTCCAAATTCCTAAGCCATCTCGGTGTTCTAATGCCTGTCCATTTATGTTAAAAGCGCCATTTAGAACAAATGCATATACCCCATTTCCCGGTTTTTTCAATGAATATTGGGTATTATGGTTCTCATCAAATTTACCCATATGAAACCAAGCGTCTTGATGGATCCAAACGCCTTCATCATTGGGATTGGGCGATAGAATTTGCTGCAGTTTATTGTGCCTATCTGCAAGGTTCAAAGGGATTTGATCGTAACGTGGTGTTACATTTTTCTTGTTTGGAAAAACCCAAATTTGAAGAAACTTTACCTGTTTGTCTTTATTACGGTTGTATTCGCTGTGGGTAATTCCAGTTCCCGCACTCATTACTTGAATCTCGCCATGTTTGATAGTGGCTACATTGCCCATAGAATCTTTGTGCTCCAAATCGCCTTCCAACGGAATACTGATGATTTCCATGTTGTCGTGAGGATGCGTTCCAAATCCCATACCGGCAGCAACGGTGTCATCATTTAAAACCCTTAAAACCCCAAAGTGCATTCTTTCGGGATTGTAATAGTTGGCGAAACTAAATGTGTGATGACTCTTCAACCATCCGTGATCAGCTAATCCTCTTGAAGATGACTTATGTAAAACCAAGTTTTCCATGACTTTTGATTCAGTATTTTTTATGTGATTAAATCCGAGAATGTCTAAAGGCTTCAATTCATCGATGTTGTTTCTAATGATATCGGCTGCCGCTGCTCCAGAAGCCAAAACAGCTGTACCTAAAACTCCTTTTTTGATGAAATCTTTTCTTTTCATGGGATATTTATTCGTTTAAACAAATATACGTCTTAAAGGTTTAAAATTTCAACCCATTATTTAGGAAAAATGTGGCTGGTAACAATAATGATTCTGGATCAAACTGAAAAACCGTCTTAAGTTCAGGCATATAGATTGTGCATTGATCTAAGCTATTTGATGCTATGAACTTCCATTGTGTTTCAGGATTTGACTGACTATTATGCAATTGATCAAAATTTATTTCAATACTTTTATTTAATCCATCTTTATTTGGAGTTCTATCTACAACAACCCATTCGTTGTATCCATAAACCATTTTTATGAAATTTAAACTCTTTCTTTGAATATCTCCTAACATGAAATTCGAATCAACAGGTTTGCCATTTTCTAAATAACCCGAAACAATGGGACTTAGGAAATTCCTCCATGATTTTTCGTCGAATTTCAAATAGATATAGCGCCTTTTTTGTGAAAATGTTGAGCTTTCGATCAATTGTAAAATGATGTATCTATCGTTTTCCGATCTTGTAACTCCAAAAACCAAAACATGGATATCTCTCCATTTCTTGGTTTTATGAAGTTTTCCAGAATTCAATAACTTTATCTTGATATTCCCTTCTGAGAATAAACTATCTGATTTCATCAAGAATTCGAGAACGTTGTTCTCCAATTGGCGTCTAACTTCAGAAGTATTGAAGCCTTTTAGTCTAGTTGTTAAATCTAATTCGCCGTCAAAATGAGATTGGGCGGCTACAAAATTTGAAATGGAAAAGAAAACGATTAAAGCAAAGATTCTCATAGAGCAAATATAATCAAATAAGGAAGTCCTAGGCTTTTCACCGATTTTGGCTCAAATGGATGGAACTAGTGGAGTCTTTACGCATCAATCTGTAAGCGATCATGATTAGGATCAATCCTGTAAATTCCGTGACATACAAAACCTCTACGTAACCAAATCGGGTAAAACTGCCTCCTATTCCGGGTAAAAGTCCCCCTAAAGCAATCCAAAGATTGCCCCAAAATCGGGTGCTACTGCCTTGAGATTTAAAATATTTGACAGCAGAAAAAACCGCTCCACCCACTAAAAAGGCAAGGGCATAAATATTGATAAACGGTGAAAAGCTTCTTACCCATTGCCATTTGAAAATTTTGCCCGACATCCTTTCAGGATTGACTAGCGATAAATCTACTGGAGACAACCAAACACATACGCTCGCAATGGAAATCAATGATATTAGCAATGCTGAGAGCACATGAGCTGATCTTTTGGGCAATAATAAGTAGACTGTTCCTTGGGCCAAAGGAGCCCCTCCTAACAGAGCACCCGTAATATACCACCACTTAAAATTAGTAACTGACCATCCAACCAGTGTATTTAAACTCTCAGTTAGTGTTCCAGCACCATAAGTTAAAACACCTATCAACCACCACAAAATGTATGTAGCTTCGGGTTTATGGCGAAAATGACTGTACAGCCTGAATGAAAAGAAAATAGACAAAATAAAAGTTCCAATCGGAATATAATAAACCCAGTTCATGCCGCGAAATTAGGTTACACTTGAATGCGACTTTGTCATGTTTATGTAAGGCAATATTTGAAAAATCATGAATTTCGACCGCTGAATTAAAACATTAAGATTTCTTGATTGTAAAATTGCATATGGATTACAAGAAATACTTTGACGAATCAGTTGACTATCTAACCTACCAAAACGAATTCATTACCAAAATCAACAATCCTTCAGCTTATAATTTCGGGGAGTATATTCCCATGAATCAACACAGAAGTGCCCGAATTGATAGGACATTTGAACTATCAGAAGAACAAAAACATATTGCTAAAGAAACAACAAAAAGAACTTGGCTGGTAATCAGCGAACACTGGTGCGGAGATGCTTCACAAATCATTCCTGTGATGAATAAAATTGCTGAGGCTAGCGAGGGAAAGATCAATTTCCGTTTGGTGTATAGAGAAGAAGTTCCAGAATTAATGAATGCACACCTAACTAACGGTGGAATGGCTGTACCCAAGATTATACAATTAGATGAACACTTTGAATTGATCAACGACTGGGGTCCCCGTCCGAAATCAGCTCAAGAAATGGTCATAAAATTAAAATCCGACCCAGAAACTGCGGCTAATTATATTGAAGAGTTGCATAAATGGTACGCACACGATAAACAGAAAAGTACGGTTGCTGAATTACTGGATTTATTGCGCTGATCGCAAAACTTTTTCCATTTTCCTGCCCTTTGCCAACTCATCAACTAGTTTGTCGAGATACCTGACTTTTTGGGTTAATGGATTGGTGATTTCCTCTACTTTATAACCGCAAATAGAGCCTGTAATCAATCCTGCATTGGGATTCAGCGTGATTGGCAAGAAAAACTCCTCAAAGGTAAGTTGGTCTTGAATGGCTTGGTTGATTTCTTGGGATGTTAATCCGGTAAGCCACTGAATGACAGTATCTAACTCTTGAGCTGTCCTCCCTTTTTTTTCAATCTTTTTCAAATAGAGTGGATATATGGCTGCCAAGGTTAGCTGTGCAATTTTTTCATCGTGAGTTTTCATTCTTTCTCCCATTTATCAATGGCCGAAATGGCTAATCCGTTACCGAGAACATTGGTCATGCTGCGACCCATGTCGCAAAAATGATCTATGGGGAGAATGAGTGCAATACCTTCTACAGGAATATTAAACATAGAACACGTTGCGGCTACAACCACCAATGATGCACGAGGTACTCCGGCGATTCCTTTTGATGTTAGCATCAAGACCAGCAGCATGGTTAATTGGGTTCCAAGGGTGAGAGGGACATTGTATGCTTGTGCGATGAAGATGCTCGCGAAGGTCATGTACATCATGGAGCCGTCTAGGTTGAAGCTATATCCTAGGGGAAGAACAAAACTTACCACTTTCTTTTTACAACCAAAATTCTCTAGTTCCTGGCTTAATTTTGGGAATACGGCTTCGCTGCTGGTCGTGCTGAAGGCCACCATGAGTGGATTTCGTAAGTGTGAAAGTAACTTCCATAATTTTCCTTTCAAGAATAAATATCCTACGGAAAGCAAAATAACCCACAAAAGTCCAATGCCGGTGTAAAAGTAGATCAGATAGTCCTTGTACAATTTCAAAATAACCAAACCTTTAACCGCTATGATGGCTGTTATTCCCCCGAAAACACCTAGCGGAGCCAACCACATCACGTAACCTACAATTTTCAAAATGGCTTTACCCATGGTATCAAGGGCATCGATTATAGGTTTTGCCTTTTCGCCGGTTTGATTCAATGCGATGGCAAACAAAACGGCAAACAACACAATTTGAAGTATTTCATTGTGCGCTAAGGCCTCAAAAATACTCATAGGAAATACGTGTTCCAGGAAATTTTGAAGGCTAAATCCTTGTGTTTTACCTACAACGTCTGCCACAGAAGAGGTATCGGTGGTTCCAAAATTTGCGTTTACACCGGGTTGGAAATAATTCACGAGTACAAGTCCCAATAATAGAGAAACCAATGATGCCGAAATGAACCAAACCATGCTTCTCCCTCCTACTCTGCCAACGGTTTTGATGTCATCCATCTTGGCAATTCCCGCAATCAGTGTGGTTAAAACCAGGGGTGCGATGGTCATTTGAACGGGTCTCAAAAATATATGGGTGGTGAGTAGTTTAAAATAGGAAGCTATTTGTTTTGCCGCATCCAATTCACTGCCAACTAGTTGACTATCGCCATTGGCATCAAAATGCATGAATAGTAATTGTCCGGTAACCACGCCAACAAGCATTGCAGCGAGAATTATATATGTCAGTAAATGATTTGATTTCTTCATTTAACTACAATAATAACGGCAAAAATCGAGTATAAATAAAAAGACCACCTCATGAGGGTGGTCTTTTTAAATTTGAAATCTGATTGGAGTTATTTAGTTACACTTCTCAAGAGATACATCGTTTCCTTTACTTCAATGGTCATAGATTTCACCGTCGAACCTGAAGATATTGAACTAATCGAATTGCTCAATTGATTACACATTTGAACACAGATTTGTTTACCTGCAACCAACTCCCATTTTGTCAAATGGAAATTTGGGATATCGTTGCAATGAGCAGGCGAAGACATTATGACTGTTCCTCCTGATGGATTTTGACCTGGAGAAGGTCTCCCACCCCCTTGTACACTAGTATTTAAAACCTTTCCACAAGGTGCATTTAATGTAGTTTTGGGAGGTGTGTTTGAAATTAATTTCACATTGGCAATGGTGATGGTTTGTCCCACGTATTTTTGGGGATTTGAATTGAAATCGGCTGCTGTTACAACGGTTTGCGCCCAAATAGCTTGAGCTGCAAAGATGAATGTGGCAATAATGGCTAATTTTTTCATGTTTTTTTTTGCGAATATCAACAATTTTCATGCCAAAATAATTGATTTAGAAACAATTTCCTTGTTCAAACGTTCATTTTTTATGAAGTTTTGGATTTTTATAGCTGTGGTTATTTCATTGATTTTGATTGGTTTGGTGTTTTATTCTTTCCGTTTTAAGGACATTGAAACGCCCAAGTACAAAATCATCAAAACCTTGGGAACGGTTGAAATTCGCGAATATCCTGGAATGATTTTGGCACAAACTTCGCTTCCGAAATCTGATTACAACACCGAGGGAAACAATGGGTTCCGAACGGTTGCGGGATATATTTTTGGAGGTAATCAGTCTCAGCAAAAAATTGCCATGACCGCACCGGTTATCATGAAAATGGGCGATTCTGCAAGTATGTCGTTCGTTATGCCGAGCGAATACTCCCTCGAAGATTTGCCATCACCTAGCAATAATCAGGTAAAATTGGTGAGTGAAGGTTCTAAGGTATTGGCAGTTGTTCGTTTCGGGGGATTTTCAAACTCTGAAAAGATCAAACAGCATGCAGACCAATTATATTCAGTCTTAGATTCAAACGGGTTGAAACACCGCGGGGAACTGTTGTATTTAGGGTACAATGCTCCTTGGGATGTAACCAATCGCAGAAATGAGGTGGCTGTGGAGTTGGTGGAATATCAGTAGATTATTCCGTTCCTATTGCCATTAAGAGCACGAATAACCCCAGAACAATCAGGCCCGGTATTAAAGCAAGTGCTGTTTTTATCACTGTCCAAAAACTTGGCCTAGTATTTTTTAATTGTGTCATGTAATATGTCGCTTGAATTGCACAAATAAGCCCAATAGGGATTAAAATAACAGTTAAAGTCAACAATATAGCGGCATTGGAATTTTTCCGGGCTTCTTCTAAATAATATTGATCGTTTTTCAGCAATGGAATACTGTCATTCGATTTTGAAATGATGCTTGCAATTTTATGAGGAACATATTTAGAAGCGACTTGGAAAGATCTATTGCCTAATGGATTTATTCTTACATTTTTAAAAACGTTTTCTGATTTCAAACCAGTTTCTTCTTGAAAAGTCGTTAAATATAACTTTTTCAGAGCAACAGATTCCGCTACAACCTGAGGATCTGACCTTTGTTCATTACTCTGAGATTTGGTAGAAAATGAACCAGAATATACATCGGTACTATTTTGATGATCTCGGTTTAATGTGCAGGAACTAACAATTGACAAAATGAACAGTAGGTAGAAAAATGGTAATTGTATTTTTCTCATTTATCACAATTCTAATGATTTCAATCAAATAAGTAAAACTGAAACCTAACCACGTTCTAATAAAATGGTGTGTATTTTTATATTATTTTCGGTCATCGATCATTAACTAGCTAAATAAAATTGTAACTGAATATAACATTTGACCATAAATAGAAAATTAATTACCTTTGACGTTAGTAACGCGAAGCGAAATTAATGATTAAAAGTTTTGGTGATAAAGAATCCAACAGAATTTGGAATGGAGAACAATCAAAGAAATTGCCCTTTGCGATACAAGATATTGCTCGCAGAAAATTAAGGATGATAAATAGTGCTCAAGATATAAATGACCTTCGAATACCTCCTGCAAATAGACTAGAGAAATTAAAGGGCGATCTAAAAGAGTTTTACAGTATTAGAATTAACGATCAATGGCGTGTCATCTTTAAATGGATAAACAATGATGCATATGATATTGCTATTTTAGACTACCATAAATAACATAATACAGATATGAAAAAACTAAGAAACATATACCCGGGTGAAATTTTACTAGAAGAGTTTTTAATTCCAATGGAGATATCAGCATATCGACTGGCAAAAGAAACTTTTATTCCTCAAACACGCATTTCAGAAATAATAAAGGGCAATCGAAGAATTACTGCGGATACAGCTATTCGCTTTGCGAATTTTTTTGGAACGAGCGCTAAGTTTTGGTTAGGCCTCCAAGATGATTTTGATTTAGAAGAAATTCAAAATCAAAAAGTGTTGGAGTTGAAAAACATCAAACCTTTTGGGGGAAATGCTGCATAAACATATTTTTTTTAACTATACATCAATCCGTTTTATTCTGATTGTTTGTATATCAATTATTTGCTCTTGCTCAAAAGCACCAAACGGGAACCACAAACTGAGTATCTCGAAGGACACTACGCTTTTGAATGTTGCTTATGGTGCTCATCCTAGACAAGTATATGATCTTTATTTACCCGCAAAACGAGATAGCAGCACCCCCATTATTCTCATGATTCACGGAGGCGCTTGGAAAGCCGGACAAAAGGAAGATTTTATCTATTATCAGAACTTAATAAAGTCAAAATGGAAAAATGTTGCCATTGTAAATATGAATTATCGTTTAGCGAACAATGCAGAAAACATACACCACAAGGAAATAATGGATGATATTAATTCCGTTGTCAATGAAATAATAGCTAATAAATCCAAGTACCAAATTTCAAATAACATAGGCGTTTTAGGATCAAGTGCGGGTGGGCAATTAGCCATGATTTATGCATATAAATACAACAGTTCCATCAAATGCGTTGGAAATATTTTTGGACCGAGTATCATCAATGATTGGAGTTGGTATAACAGCAATAATGTTTGGCTCGGCGGTTATACTGGGGATATTTTATCGGAGTATGTTGGACAAAAATGGGATACAACAGCTTATAAAAGCGTAAGTCCGTATTGGAATATTTCTAAAAGCAGCCAACCAACCATTATTTTCCATGGCAACTTAGATCCAATTGTTCCAGTGTATCAGAGCCAATGGATGCATAACAAATTAAAAGCACTGGGTGTGATTAATCAGTATCATGAGTACATCGCATTTCATAGTTTTGACAATACCCAGTCAGATGATGTCATGAACAAATTAGTATCGTTTTTTCAGATTTACTTAAAATAAAAAAAGCCTCAGATTTCTCTGAGGCTTTTTTAGTGAATAATCTTTGTAAGGTTGTCTTTAGTTCTTATTTGTTGGAATCTTTGTAATAATCTTCGGCCATTATTTTAACAATCTTCCCGTTACGCATAACAACTAAAGGTGAATTCTTTTGTTTCTTAAATTCAAGAAGCTTTTGAAATGAAAGCTCCAAGCCCTTTAATACTTTATCCGTAAACTCATCATTAACTTGAAGTAAATTATTTGAATTTTTTGATTTCATTGAATTTTCTTGGGTTAAAAATCTTTGACTTTTCGCTTTTTTGAAATATCAATTCGGGTATTCCGGAGCTATTATCAAAAATAAGCGCTTTATCTACAATGGGCAAGTAAATATCAAATAAATTTTTTAGGCCTCTTAAGAATCTTCTTTTAATTACCTCCTCATTAATATTATGACCACCTTCTGATACTCTTATTCCTACTCGCTCAATTGCTAATTCAATACTATCTAACCAAAAGTAAATTAACCTAACTTGATAGCCTTTTTTTTGAGCTAATAAAACTTTAGGCCTGTAACTCTTGGTTGATAAGGTTGTTTCAAATGCAAAACTTTCACCGTTTTCAATAAGCTCATTAATTCTGTTCAACATAATTCTTCCGGATTCCAAAGAAACAGATTCAGGTTGAAAGGGTGACAGTCCTTTAGCGATTTCGTCGGCATTTACAAACTCTTTACAATTAATAATATTAGGTAATATATTAAAGGAAGCATAAGTTTTACCTGCTCCGTTACAACCAGCAATTATGTATAAGACTTGTTCCAAGCAAATCAAAAGTATGCAAATTCAATAAAAATTTATTCCATAAAAAAAACCTCAGATTTCTCTGAGGCTTTTTCTTGTGATCCCGCTGGGACTCGAACCCAGGACCCATACATTAAAAGTGTATTGCTCTACCAACTGAGCTACGGAATCGTTCCTTCTTTAAAGGACTGCAAAGGTACACCCATTTTTTAAAAATGCAAATACTGACCCAAAAAAAATCAAGAAAAAGTTTTGCTATATGTGTGGTGTGTCTTCGTCAGTTTTGCACCCAAAGAACTTAACATACTGAGCATCTTTGGATTAAAATCGCCAATCCATGCGAGTTCTACGCTCTTGATTTTTGGATTTTTTTTCGCACCCTCGTACGACTTCATAATCATCCCCGCTTCTACCCCTTTGTTGTGGTATTGAGGTATCACTCCAAACACCACGCCACGGCATCGGTCAATCTTGCCCTTGCTCATCAAAAAACGCAGTTTATTCCAAAGCGTAAGCTTTCCCCCGAAATCCTTAAAAATCATGTTCAACTCCAAAATATTCACGTAAAAACCAATGGGCTCCTCGCCGTGGTAAGCAAATACAATGAGCTCGGGAATGACCGCGGGCTTCATGGATTTGAACCGTTTCAAGATTTCTGCAACATCCAAAGGCTCGAAATCTTCGTGAAATGACCAAGCTTGGTTGTAAATAGTAACAAAATCAGCAGCAAATTTGGGCAGCTGACTAAAATCAAGCACTTCAAATCTGTATTGAGCATTACCCATAGTTCGCTCTGCAATCTTTGAAAAACGCTCAATGTTGAAGTCGTTTTCCACCAATTCGTAAGTGGTTTGCTCAATTTCTAGGCCATACCCCATTGAATCGAACCACTTTTGGTAATACGAGGGCTGATAGTTCTCCTGATAACTGGGATAAGTGGTAGAACTGATCAAAAGTCCCCAATAAGCGTCTCTAGAGCCAAAATTCACGGGCGCCATAATCTTGGTGGCTTTGTTCTCTTTGAGCCAATTTTCCGCCTCTGAAATTAAGATTTTTGCGGCTTCGTCGTTGTTGATGCATTCAAAAAATCCCCAACCACCAAAACGCTTGCCGTTCTTGTCTTCGTAAAAGGCAGCAATGCGCCCAATGGGTTTTGAATTTTCCCATAAAATCCATCGTTGAGCGTCGCCCCGTTGAAATTTCTTGTGAGATCGATCAAAAACAGCATCTATATCTGACTCTAAATGCTTGATGTGGTTTGCATCGTTTGCATAAATCACATCCACAACAGAATGAAAATCAGCAGAATGTTGAAGAACTTTTAATTCCATGGTTTTTATTTTTTGAGGGATATTTTATCGTCGCCTGGTTGCCAAGCCACGTAAGTGATGATGAATTGAAACATCTCATCGCTGGCCCGCATGCTAGAACCGCCGTAATCGAATCGCTCTGCCACTGTTTTTGGGGGACGATTGGGATTGTTTGGATTGTTATCGGTGTTGTCAAACACCGCTTCTGCCCTGATGAGGCTTCCGCGTGGAATTTTCACCATGGTGGGAAACGTGTAGAAATACTGCCATCTAAAGTCCCAACGAGGAATAGAAATCAAGCGAATGGTATCGCCGTTGGGCTTTATGGCATAGGCCTTGAACGATTTTCCGAGCAAATGTAAATGCGGATTCACTGTCAACACCGAAATATCTTCGGGTACCGTGAATTCTGTGATGTGCTTGCTCACCGTATTCGGCTTAATTACCAGCGGCGGCACAATTTTACTCACCCCGTTGGTGCCTAACATGAGCTCACCCAAACCTCTTTGCGGAGGCACATCGGTGAAGAACAAATGAATTCTACTTTTATCGGTAACTGATTTTCTTGATGGACCGTAATGCACGTCATTTCCAACAATGGAGAATTCTTCCGACACTTGGAAAGTTCCAATGCCATCGGGGTACTCGGTGCTAAACACTCCCGGGAGATAATTTACCACTGAATGCACCCTTTCTGGAATAATTCCGTTGCTAGTCATGAGATTAAGTCCTTCGTTGAGCGGGCCTTTCTCTTCGTATTTCATTTCTACTTTCAGCGGTTGTGTGTTAAAATCAGATTTAGAGCCCTTTTCGTAGTTGATTAAATGTCCGTTAAAATGATGCACCAACTGGGGTTGTCCGGGAATGAATTCAACGGCTCTTACGTATTTTTTCTGGGGCAAACGAGCAGAGGTTTTGACCAAGAAAAATCGATCTTGATCGCCCTGATTGAAATTTACTGAGTCGAGTTCAAGAACCAAATCAGGAACCCCCAAATTGCTCACAAACGGGGTGACTTTGGCTAGCAATTGACCCGGATTTTCACCCGGTTTAGAGCCTTGTTTCACCCAATTTTGGATGGTTGCAATTTGTTGCTCGCTCAACACATTTTCTTTCAAAAAATGCGAATAATTGGGATCTGCAGGCCACGGCGGCATGTATCGATTGGCTGTAACTTTTGCTATGGTCTTTGCTTTTTTCTTGACGGCTTCGAAGGATGTCAATACAAATGGAGCTCCCCCATTTTCTCTGTGACAAGGGGTGCAATGTTGAACAATGATGGGTTCAATGTCTTTATCGAAAACAGGGTTGGACACTCCCAGCTGTTTTTCACCGCAAGACGCGAGTGCAATAATGGCAAAGAATATGTATAGATTTCCCCTCATGACTCAATATAACAGCCCACCGCTTGAGTTTGATTTATAGAGGGTTTAACGCCCTTTTTAATGGCATTGATTGCATCTTTTAGGTATTCCGCTTTGGCTCTCGCCCTTGAAACGCCCGTCTCTACTGCCCGGTCATCAATTTTTCCTTTGTATATTTTTTGTCCGCTTTGGCTAAGAACCACTACTTCCGGATACACTTTGAGTTCCAATTTCTTGCACCATGCACCATTTGAATCGTTTATGGTTTGTTCGGCGAGGTTTCCGTCCCAGTCAAAGTCCCAAACTTCGTCTTGGTTGACTTTCAAGAATTTAAAATCGATGCTATCGGGCAATTGTTTGACCAATTCACGGATGGAAGCGGTGTATCTGTTGCATAAGGGGCAGTCGGTGCTGTATGAGAGGTATATGGTATATGGTACCTGGTACCTGGTACTTGGTACTTGGTACCTGGTACTTGGTACTTGGTACCTGACACCTGGTACCTGGTACTTGGTACCTGGAACTTGGTTGTTGGGGGATGTGCATGCAGATAAAAAGACAAACATTAACAGCAGGAGTTTTGATTGTCTGAAGTGCTCCCAGAGAACCATTCCGCAGGTGACGGCCACGTTGAATGAGTGTTTTGTACCCAATTGGGGTATTTCCAGGCAATGGTCGCAGGCATTGATGACTTCTTGAGCCACACCGTCTACTTCGTTTCCGAAAATAAAGGCTACATTTTCCCGCGGAAGCTGCGCTGTAGATAGGTCTAATGAGTTTTCAGCTTGTTCAACGGCTATTAAAGTATATCCGTCGTTTTTCAACTGATGAATGGCCTCCATAGCAGTCGGAAAATATTCCCATGGGACAGATTTCTCGGCTCCAATCGCAGTTTTCGATATTTCTCGGTGCGGTGGCTTTCCGGTAATCCCACAGAGATAAATTTTATCAATCAAAAATGCATCCGAACTTCTGAAAATGGAGCCCACATTGTTCATACTTCTAACCGAATCTAACACCACAATCACCTTTCGATGCCTTTGTTGTTGGTATTCTTCGGGGCTGATTCGCTGCAGTTCGGAGGTTTTTAGTTTCCGCATTTTTACAAAGATAGTTGAGAAAAAGATGTTAATTACTCCCCTTTTTGATTTGGTATCTTTGATACATCTATGACAGAAAAGAAGGAAACCCCGTTGATGAAGCAATACAATCAGATCAAGGCGCAATATCCTGGGGCTCTTCTGTTGTTTCGCGTAGGCGATTTTTACGAAACTTTTGACCAAGATGCTGTCACCGCAAGCAAAGTTTTGGGCATTGTTTTAACCAAACGTTCCAATGGAGCCGCTTCAGAAATGGACTTGGCGGGCTTTCCGCACCATTCATTAGACACCTATCTTCCCAAATTGGTTCGCGCCGGATACCGTGTTGCTGTTTGCGACCAGCTCGAAGATCCCAAGTTAACCAAAACCATAGTCAAGCGCGGTGTTACCGAATTGGTCACGCCCGGTGTCAGCTATAACGATAAAATCCTTGAGTCCAAACAGAGCAATTACCTGGCCTCTTTGGTTGAAAATGATGGCAGATGGGGACTCAGTTTATTGGATATTTCCACGGGGGACTTTCAATGCGCTCAAGGCGATGAGTTTTTCATTAAAAAAATGATTTCGGGCTTTAAACCCTCAGAATTCATCTTCCCCAAGAAGCAAACCCAAAGCGTATTTCAAGCATTTGGTACTCCTAAATCGTATCAAACCTTAGAAGATTGGGTGTATCAATCTGAATACGCCGAAGAAAAACTACAGCGACAATTCAAAACTCAATCGCTCAAGGGTTTCGGAATATCAGACTTGAAGGCGGCCATTCTCTCGTCAGGCGCGGCTCTGCAGTATTTGGATCATACCCATCATACGAATTTGGGACATATTTCCGGCATTCAACGAATCGATGAATCGGCCTATGTTTGGCTTGATGGATTTACCATTCGCAACTTGGAATTGGTTCGCTCGGTTTATCCCGAGGGACGTTCACTTCTGGATGTCATTGACACTACCGTAACTCCTATGGGCGGTCGTTTGCTTCAACAGTGGATGTTGTTGCCTTTGAAAAATTTGGCGGAAATTGAGGCGCGTTTAAATCGGGTTTCGGAACTCACCCAAAACAGCCGTTTGCTCCAAGAAATGCGCATCTTTTTGCATGAAATTGGCGATTTACAGCGTTTAACTGCCAAAATTGCGCTAAAAAGAGTAAATCCGAAGGAACTTTTGCATTTAAGCCGAAGTTTAAAGTCCCTCGAAAAACTAAAAAACCTTCTCGAGAATTCTACCTTGCCCGATTGGGTGGCAGAAGCTCAGAAATTAAGTCCGTTTCAAGACCTCATTGCCTTAATTGATGACAAAATCAGCGAGGATGCACCCATCAACTCAAGCAGAGGTGGCATATTTCAATCGCATATCAACGATGAACTTTCCGAGTTGAGAGATTTGTCTATCAACGGAAAAGACAAACTCATAGAAATCCAGCATCGAGAAATAGAAATCACGGGCATTCATTCCTTAAAAATTGGCTACAACAATGTTTTCGGATATTACCTGGAGGTGACGCATTCGCACAAGGACAAGGTACCTGAAACGTGGATTCGCAAGCAAACCCTGACTAATGCAGAGCGTTACATAACGCCAGAACTCAAGCAATACGAAGAAAAAATATTATCGGCCGAAGACCGAATTTCCATCTTAGAAGCGGCCCTTTGGGAATCGTTGTTAGACGAATTATCTGAACGCATTTTACCCATACAATCAGACGCGATGATGGTGGCTACTTGGGATGTTTTAGCGGGCTTCGCACAACTATCGGAAGACAGATCGTACTGTCGCCCATCGATGACAGAAGGTTTTGATTTGGATTTGAAGGGATGCAGACATCCGGTAATTGAATCGCAGCTCCCACCCGACCAAAGTTACATTCCCAACGATATTTGCCTAGACAATTCTGATCAGCGAATGATCATTTTAACTGGTCCCAACATGAGCGGTAAGAGTGCCATTTTAAGACAAACAGCATTGACGGTTATTTTGGCGCAAATGGGTTGCTTTGTACCTTGTAAAAGCGCAACCATTGGATTGGTTGACAAAATTTACACGCGCGTGGGTGCCTCTGACAACATATCGGCTGGAGAATCGACCTTCATGGTTGAAATGACTGAAACCGCAAGCATTTTGAATAATTTAAGCGACCGTAGCCTTGTCCTTCTCGACGAAATTGGACGCGGAACCAGTACCTACGATGGGGTTAGTTTGGCTTGGAGTATCGCTGAATACCTTCATAGTCATCCCGGAAAACCCAAAACGTTGTTCGCCACCCATTACCATGAGCTGAACGAACTCGAAGACAAACTCGACGGAGTTAAAAACTACCATGTTGCTGTTAAAGAACAGGGTTCTCAAATTGTATTTTTACGAACCTTAAAACGCGGCGGAAGTGAGCACAGTTTCGGTATTCACGTGGCTCAATTAGCGGGCATTCCCAATCAAGTATTGATTCGAAGTTCTGAAATATTGAGTCAATTGGAGCAATCTCGCCTAAAAAATCAGTCGAGAGACACCTTAAAAAAGACGGCTACCAAACCGGTCTATCAAATGAACATGTTCGCCACCGAAGACCCGCGCGTTCAGCAATTGAAAGACAAAATCAACAAAATTGACATCAACACCTTGACGCCGATTGAAGCGTTGTTGAAGTTGCAGGAGATAAAAAAAGTGATTGAGTAGTTGGTACCTGGTACCTGGTACCTGGTACCTGGTACCTGGTACCTGGTAGTGGGTTTCGGGTTTCAGGTTTCGGGGGGCGGGTTACTGAGTGAGGGAAGTTATGATTAAGCTATAGAACCAGATGAGGAAACCAATGAAGATGATTAAAACCGAGAACATCAATATTAACGCTGGCAAAGAGTTTGTTCATCATTTTCAAAATTATGTCAAGTTAAAAATCAGCAACCCGATGAGCCACATCAATAAACCCAATACGAACAATAATATTCCCAAAAACACCAACATGGAAATTTCATCTGCTAATGCTATAAAATCATTTACGATGAACATTAACGCAACGAAAATTGTGGCAATCACCATGGTGTATAGACCAATTTCCATAAGCGTATTGTAGGCGGCCCACGAGGAAATATTCAATGGGTCGTATAATTTCTTGTCTTGAGATGCGGCAAGAACTTGTTGTTTCTTAGGCAAATATTTATACGAAAGTTGAACTTTCTTAAATACTTGATCACTTTTGAGGGATTTCTGTTGTGGTTTTTTAACTTCAATATCTAAACTTTTAGATTCTTGAATTAAAATAGGCTCCTCTTTTAACGACTTAGAAACATGACTTTCAACAAGATTCGAGTGTTCAATGGATTTCTTTTTGACCTGTTTTTCAGCACCCAAATCTGGATTCCAAGCTTTTTCAAAACCTTCGCGATAAGAATAATTACTATGACATCCCAATAGCAACAATGACCAAATTATAACTAGATAGTTTTTCATATTAATTAGTTTTTAATACATCCCCAATCCATATGCCATCCAACCCAATAGCCACATCAAACATCCAACCACGAATAAAAACACCCCTGCTGCCATCAATAAACCGAGTGGAAAGCCAATTGCAGCATTTGTTGTAGTCATTGTGCCATTTGTGAAGATGAAAAACAATAAAATGCCCAATAAGAACAGGGTTAATCCCGCGAGAAGAGTATAAAGTCCATAGGTTATAAAAGTATTGGGGCCTTCATAGTCTAAAAATGTTGCTTTTACTTCTTTGAGATTTTTCTTGAACTCTTTGGGAAATTTTTTCGCTTGATTCAGATTGTTAGGCACTAAACTTGCCATTTTTCGGGCTTTTTGAATAGCGATTTTGGGGATAGATTTTTTTACATTTTCCGGCGACTCTTTTGGAAAAATCTCGCTGATATTCTGATTATTAATGGTTTCATTTTCAGCAATTGACAGGCTTTGCTGAACAGGTTTATTCAATTCCTTTTTGGGGGATTTTTCAGCATTCGATGTTTTTAAATTTGGTTCCCAATGACGATGATTGTAGTCTCTGATTTGGTAACTACTTTGACAGGAATACGCTACAATAGTCAGCAGCAATCCCATTGAAAATTGTTTTAATAATTTCATTTAGCTGATTTTTTCTTTAATTTTTGTTTTCGAGTATACTTAAAATGTAAAAGTCCAATTAACCAGAGAATAAATCCCAATCCTAAAAATCCAAAACCCCAAAAAATAAGAACTAAGAACATTTCATTTGCACTCTTCCCTTCATTTGTAAATAAACCTATAATTCCTAAATACAAGGACGAAATAAGCATGATTAACAATCCCAAATCCATGAGCATATTGTATGAGGCCAACAGCGAAACATTCATGGGATCTGTTTTGGCAATTTCTGTTTTGGAAACCGGAAGGGCATTTTTTAAGAAGGTTGGAATTGTGTTTTTCTGACTCAACACCAAACTTCTATTTTTGGTGTTTTTCGCAGAGATGGTATCAACATCAATAGCAATATCGACCCCTTGATTTTCGCACAACAAATCATTTACCGTAGATGTATTTTTAATTTCTGAAGGGTTATTTAACGTCTTCTGCGAATTTGATCCGGATATTTCAATCCTATTCGAACTTGTGCCCATTTCATAGATTCCACTTCGTTGCAAATAAGATTTACAGGAGATTAGGTTCAGTAGAATTACTGTCAATATGAAGTATTTTGCTTTTTTCAATTTGCTTTTTTAAATTTCTTTTCTTTTTTATTCGACCAAATCCAGTGAAAACTAAATAGTATTAATCCTAGAAAGAACATAAGTGCAAATGCAAAATAGTATTGACTGAATATATTCCCTTGGGGATCCATTTCTGCACCTGAATAATCCAATAACTTCATAAAAGGCGGTGGTACGGATATCATTCCTATACTCAACTTTTCGATAAAAGTAGATGAGTCATTTTGATTTTCATCCACAGTAGAATCAGTGAAATTTCTCGGAGTAATCTCAACCTGCTGGAAGCTATTGGTTGAGAAATCTTCACTTAAAAAAATATCAACCGAAACAGTCTCCTTGATTTTTAATACATCTGAATTGATTTTATTTTCAATTAAACCTGTATTTTTTTGGGCAAAATCACTTGTAAATAAGGAAGAATCCGTATTTTTTTTAACTGACGCACAACTAAAAATCAAAAATACAATTAATGGATATATCCGGTTCACACGGCAAAATACCTATTTTCAGACTTTTAGAATTACACAAAAATTCACTTGAAATGTGTAGTATTTAGTATATTGATAATTGGTTGCCCCCCGCTACCCGACACCCGACACCCGACACCCGACACCCGGTACCCGGTACCATGTACCAGACTAAAACTGATAATTACATCCCAAAGAAGGTAAAAAAGGAAGCTGATCTACGCGAAGGTTCCTGATACGATCAAAATAGAAAATGTTGGCTCGGTTGTAAACGTTTACAATAGAGAATATTGCGTTGAAGGTTCTACCTTGGGCGAATCGCCATTTACGAGAAATACTAAAATCTAAACGATGGTAATATGGAAGGCGGCCTTGATTTAATGCTCCGTAAAGAATACCTAAATTTCCGTTAGTAGACGTGTAATCCGTTGCAAGTCCGTCTTTGAAGGTGTACTTCTCATAGAAACCTTGTGTTTGTGTGAATGGAAAGCCGCTTCCAAAGTTCCAACGGAAAGAGACATCTGTGGGATTCTTTTTATCGAATTCATAACTCACCACTAAATTGGCATTGTGACGGCGATCAAAAATGGGCTGATAGGTTTGGATTCCGTCAAATCGATTCACATAGGTCAAACTATATACTGACCAAATGTACCAACCTTTATTGGCGTATTTCAAGGAAATATCACCGCCATATGCATCTCCCGTTTCAATGACAAAATCCTGCTTTAAACGCTCAGGTTTATCGGTGTTGAATTGATCATCATCGAAGAGTTTGTCTCTGTTGATGTTGGTAATTTGATCGAATAATTTGATGAAAGATTCAACGTTTAAGGTCAGGTGTTTACTCAATCTATAATCGGTACCAACAACTGCATGTCTGGCCTTTTGAAGCTTGTGAGTAACAGGTCTACCATTAAAGTTCTCAGGTAAGTTGTCTGGACCAGAAAGGAATCCGTAGAAAAGATTCACCACATCGCGATCTGAAATGGCCGACAGTAAATTCTGCGAATATGAACCTACAGCGAGTTTAAGTCCCCAGCCCGGCAAAGGCATGTAGCGCAGCTGCAAGCGAGGCTCCAAGGTTCCATTACCCAATGAGGCGTAGTATTGGGTTCGCAAACCCATATCGGCGATGAACTTCTTACGTGCAATTTTATAGTTTACAAATCCGTTGATTTCGGTGGTGCTTTCGAGCTGTGAAATTTTACGGTTGTTAGAATTATAAATTTGGAAGTTCGTTTGAAAACCATTGATTTCCACACCCCATTTGAAAGCATCTCTTCGGAAGTTATAACCAAAATTCATTCCTAAGTTGAAGCCGCCGATGTCGCTGCTTCGAGGACGATTGTCTTTTTCAATTTGTTCAATTTTATAGTTTGAGTAAAGAAAATACCCGTCAACCTTGGTTTTTGCCTGTTCCGGAACGACCAAGAACTTCCCACCTACTCCATAAGAACCCCATTTGTAAGTGGTTGTATTGGGAAATGCTACAATGTCAGTAAAATAAAAGCCGTAAAGTTTGGAATATCCACCATTGGCAGAATTTGCTGAAAATTTTATGAATAAATCGCCAAAATTATAGGGCAGTTTATCTGGATCGGCATACTGATAAAACAACTGAGAACTTTGTCTAAGGTATGAATTTCTGTAAGAAACGGCAAAACTTGAGTTGCTCTGACCTGCTTTGAATTTCTTGATGGGGCCTTCTAACAATATTTTTGAGGTAAAAGTAGTGACCCCAACCTTAGTTCTGAGTCTGTTTCTATCACCATCACGGGTTTTTACATCAATAACTGCTGAAACACGACCGCCATATTCAGCACCGAAACCAGCGGTGTAAACATCGGCATTGTCCATCATATCGGGATCAAATACCGAAAACAAACCAATGCTATGAAATGGATTGTAAATGGTCATTCCATCAATCATAACACGATTCATCACGGGCGAACCGCCTCGAATGTATAGTTGTCCGCCTTGATCTCCACTGAAAACCACGCCAGGAAGAACTTGTAAATATTGAACCAAATCCGGCTCTGCCCCAATTGCGGGAAGCTTAGCTAAAACTTTAGCATTGACGTTTTGGACAGATACTTGAGCGTCTTTTGATTTTCCGCGGACGGATATTTCTACTGCCTCAATGCTTTGTATTTGAGTTAGAAAAAAGTCTCGCTTGGCATTAGCCCCAGGTTGAACTGTTACCTTCTGAAAAAGGGTATCGTAACCTGCTTTGAAGCAAAACACGGAGTAAACACCTGCAGGTAGATTGGGAACGGCAAAAAATCCGTCTACATCTGTTTGAGCAATGAGAGATTTCTCTGCTACAAAAATATTTGCTGCTGCAATTCGATCGCCATTATCAGCATTGTATACAAATCCACGAATATCACCCAATTCGGTAGACTGAGCGAAGGTTGCGCGAGCAAACATCCCCAGAAAAAAGAACAAAATTACACGAAACATTTTCAAAGGATTGCGAAGATAAAGGATTGGCCGTTGATTTACCTAGGAATTTGCTAAATTTGCAATTTATGGTTTACCGCTTCAAAATTTGGTTCGAAAATCAAGACGATGTAATTCGATGGATAGACATCAAACCATCGCAAACTTTCAAACAACTTCACGATGCCATTCAAAACGCTATTGGCTTTGATGGCAAGGAGTTAGCAAGTTTTTATATCAGCGACAGTCGTTGGAAGCGGTTGTTCGAAATTATGCTTGAAGACATGACCGATGGGGAAAATGAGATGCCTACTATTACCATGGAAATGGCTCGATTGAGAGACTACATCAACGATCCTCATCAACGATTCATCTACGTGACTGATTATTTGGCAAATTGGACACTTCTTTGCGAGATGCAGAGCATTGAAGACCCAAAAGCAGATGCTACCTACCCTCTTCTGGTAAAATCAGAAGGAAAATCTCCCCGTCAACGTGAAGATTCAAAATTCAAAATGCTCGATGATAGTGAGTTTGATGTAATTGCTGCGAAAATACTGGCTTCTAAAGGGATACAAAACGAGCTTACAGCTGAATTCAACAGTTTAGAGCAAGAGGGCGTTGATTCTGATGATGACGACGATGAATTCTCAGACGATGAAGAATCGGATGAAGATGAATTCAACTTCAAAGACGAAGAGTAAATAGACTTAATATGCCGCAACCACCCGTCATTGCAATAGGAGGCCCAACGGGAGTTGGAAAGACGGCATTAGCCATAAAAATTGCTCAAAAGTTGAATACAGAGATCATTTCTGTTGACTCAAGACAAATTTACAGCGAATTAAATATTGGTGTGGGCAGACCAAGTATGGAAGAATTACAATCCATACCTCACCATTTTATTGGAAGTCACAGCATTCATGAAACATTCACTGCAAAAAACTTCCAAGATGAGGCGAGATCAAAAGCCAAAGAAATCATACAACAATACGGAAGTGTGGTTTTGGTGGGTGGAACGGGTCTTTATTTTAACGCATTTTTCAACGGTTTTGACGAATATTCAAATGTTTCCCAAGAACTGAGAGAGTCATTAAACGCGCAATTAAAAGAAAATGGAATTGAGAATTTATCATCAAAATTGCGTGAATTAGATCCCATTGGAGCTTCTGAAATTGACCTGAAGAACCCCATGAGAGTCATCAGGGCATTAGAACTAATCCTCACTCATGAAAAGCCGTTATCTGAAATTGCCCTCGGAAAAAGCGAGCCGTTCGAATATCCCGGTTCTTTGTATTTTTTGAATATTGAAAGAAAAAATCTCTATTCTAAAATAGATTCAAGAGTAGATCAAATGATTCAAAACGGATTTCTCCATGAAGCAGAAAATCTATTTTCCCATCGTCAATTAAATCCATTAAAAACCGTGGGATATACTGAAATGTTTGATTATTTTGACGGAAATTGCGAGTTGGTACAAGCCATCGAAAAAATGAAACAAAAAACCAGAAACTACGCTAAACGACAAATAACCTGGTTTAAAAACCAGTGGAATATCCAAGAAAAGAATGCCAACGAAATCTTAAATTTAATCCAATGAACGAAATACTCATCAGCTTATTTACCCTAACCATTTTAGAGATTGTGTTAGGAATTGACAACATCATTTTCATTACCATTTTAGCTGGTAAAATGACGCCTGAAAAACAGAAAAATGCCAGAAATCTCGGGCTTTTATTGGGCATGGTAATACGTATTTTAATGTTATTTGGACTTAGTTGGATTCAAAAACAGGAACATCCATTGTTCAATGCTTTTGGACATGATATCTCAGGTAAGGACATACTTTTGTTGGTTGGTGGATTGTTTTTGATTTATCAAAGTGTTCACGAAATTCACCTCAAAATGAAGGGAGGAAAAGTAGAAGATCAGCCTCGAAATCAGGCCAGTGGTTGGACTTCTATGCTATTGCAAATGAGCTTGATCAATATTATTTTTAGCCTTGACTCCGTTATTACCGCGGTTGGTATGGCAGACCATCTTTGGGTGATGATTACCGCCGTTGTTGTTTCTATGCTTGTGATGTTATTGGCAGCCACCACCATAGCCGATTTCGTCAATGGAAATCCATCTGTAAAAATATTGGCATTGGCCTTTTTAGTATTAATTGGAGTTTCTCTTCTTGCTGAAGGACTTGAACAAGAAATTAACAAAGGCTATATCTACTTCTCTATGGCATTTGCGTTTGCTATAGAAATGATCAATCTTCGAGTTGACAAACTCAATTCAAAATAGATTAAAATTCAAAATTATCAAACTTGAAAATGGGGTCGATTATACTGTCGTGCCCCATTTCAACTACGCTCTTTAATAGGCCACTGTTCATGTCGTAAACCCAACCGTGAATCAATGGCAATTGGTGTCTTTGCCAAGACTTCTGCACGACACTGGTTTTAGCCAGATTCTGTACCTGTTCCACTACATTGATTTCAACAAAGCGATCAACTCGTTCTTCTTCGTTTTGAATTGACTCAATTTCTTCTCGATGATGATAATAAACTTCTTTTAGGTTTCGGAGCCATTTATTCAGAAGGTCAAAGTTATTGTGCGACATAGCAGCTTTAACACCGCCACAGCCAGTGTGTCCGCAAAGAATGATGTGTTTCACCTTTAAATGGGTTACAGCATAATCCAAAACTGAAAGTAAATTCAGATCGGTGTGAACCACCAGATTGGCAATATTTCTATGTACAAATAATTCACCGGGTTGAGCACCAATAATTTCATTAGCGGGAACCCTGCTGTCGCTACAACCTATCCAAAGGTAATCTGGATTTTGATCTTTAGCTAACCGAGTAAAATACTCACCATCTACATCCAATTTCTCCTGTGCCCATGCTTGATTGCTGAGGAATAACTTTTCTTTATCGGTCATATTTCGTTGAATTTAAGGTTGAATTTTTCTTTTTGAGACTCGTTCTGAAACTTGAATTCCAGATTAATTTCTGAAAAGGATGCATGTGTTTTGAAATCATTGACTACCTCCACAATATCTGAATCTATAAAAGTACAATTAGAAAAATCTAAAATGAGAGATTCGCCTGGATTAACATTGTTAAGGTGTTTTTTGAGAATCGATTTATTTAAAAAGGTAGTTTGATGATGAAACCTCAACATCGTTGACTCTTGATATTTTACCACACTAAACGCTTTATGATAATTGCTTCTTAAAATGAAAAAATAACCCAGCACCAGACCAATGACTACACCTAACAGCAAATTGGTAAGTACAATGGCCAATACGGTTGCAAAAAATGGCAAGAAATTATTCCAACCTTTTTGAAATTGATCAATAAATAATGACGGCTTCGCCAATTTATATCCCACAAAAATTAAAATCGCGGCTAAAGCTGATTTGGGAATTAGGTTCATCAATCCTGGAGCCAGGAGTACAAAAAGCAATAACCAAACACCATGAAAAATGGCACTCCATTTTGTTTTGGATCCAGAATTAACATTTGCCGATGTTCTAACAATCACGGCGGTAATAGGCATTGCGCCTATCAATCCTGCCAAAGTATTTCCAACACCCTGAGCAAACAATTCGCGATTCGCGGGGGATGATCTTTTTTGAGGGTCAATTTTATCACCGGCTTCCAAGCTCAAAAGACTTTCAATGCTTGCAATTACTGCAATTAGAAATGCGTAATACCAAACATGACCATCGAAAATCCCTTTAAATTCAGGAAAATGAAATTCTCCAATCAAACCATTCAATGATTCCCATAAATTTCCAGATTTAGACAACACGGGTACTCTTACCATGTGCTCTGAATCGGTAATTTTCGAAAAGAACCCTTCAATGGGTGCTACAGTATTGATGACAATACCAAATATTACTGCCAATAAAGCCGGTGGAATTACCTGAGCCCATGTTTGTTTTTTAACATTAGGGACTTCCCAAATTCGTTGAATGGCTAATCCTAAAACACCAATGACCACAGCCAATGGGGTTATTTGTTTTAAAGAGTAAATGATTTCAGAAAATGTATTGTGCCCATCTGCTTGATTGAACTCCATTTCACCTTCTAGATCGCGATCATATCCTAAAATGTGTGGTATCTCTTTTAATATCAAAATAATACCAATTGCGGCGAGCATTCCCTTGATAACAGACACTGGAATAAAGTCACCAATAAATCCAGCTTTTAATGCACCAAGTGCAATTTGTATCAATCCCGCCAACAACAAGGCCATAGCAAAATACTCAAATGCTTGCCCCTTATGTGACAATTCCAGATCTCCAAATGCCACTGATACTATTGATATTAGTCCAGCAGCAGGACCAGAAACTGAGACATTTGATCCACTTAATATACCTACCACAATTCCACCCAGTACACCGGCCATTATGCCTTGTATGGGGGTACCACCCGAAGACATAGAAATACCAATACACAGAGGTAAAGCGACCAGGAAAACAACCAACGACGCCGATAAATCTTTCTTAAAATTCGTGAATGCCATGAATCACGAATATAATCAACTTTGTGACAGAAAAACTACATATTTATCAGTAATAAACGTGCTTGAGCGTAGTTCATTGATTCATCAAATTGAGACAGATTATATTTCACCACAGATTCTAGGAAAAACTCTCGTCTTTCTTGTGGTAGCTCCTTGTTAAACAATTCTTGTTGGAGAGACTTCCAGGACTTTAGCGCTTTTGAAAGTGAATTTTCGCCATACTCACCATTTCGGTACTTAACTGCCACTAATTTCAACTCTTTTAACGAATGCTCGTGAGACTTTTTTAGTGTTTTTAAATCGGGTATCTTCAATGAATACAATTCGTTCCAAATTTTCTCAAATTGATTTTCCAAAGCAGATTGAAGAATTTCCAACTGAAAATCTTTGTTGAATTGCTCTTTCAATTGACTTACAATGAAGGTTACATCTTCGAATGCCTTTGTTACATCCAAATTCAATGAATCAATTCGCTTTTGATTTTGTTTGGATATAAACAAACTTGAAAAACGCAACTGAAGCCTTGGCGACTTTACGCCCATGTCCTCAAAAGAATTTCCCAGTTCTAACCAATACATGAACTCCGATGGACCCGCAACGTAAACCACATTGGGAAGAATGCATTGCTGAAAAATGGGTCTGAGTAGAACATTGGGTGAGAAACGCTCTGGCAAAGTCATAACTTCGTTTAAAAGTTCTTGCTTACTCCAGGTAAAACCTCCAGTAGACGATACAAACTCATCAGATTTACGATCAATTCGCAATCTTTCAGACTTTTCATTTCTATCAGGAAAGTAAAATAAATGCAATTCTCGGGTAGAAATATTTACCGGTATACCGTTTTTATTTAAACCCTCAATATGAATATCAACTGATTTTTTAAATTCACCTAAAATTTCCTTTCGGAAAATATCAGATGAACACCTTTTCAAATGAGCGTTGTTAGGGTCTAAACACAAAATGCCGGTATGCGCCCAAAAATACTGGACAACCATTCTCGTGGCCTCTGCCAGCTTGATTTCTGATCCGTAAAATACTCTAAGTTCATGGAGTAGATTTTTTAATTTCTGATCATGAGGAAAATCAATCAGCATTTGATCTATAATGCCGGCTATCCCTTCGGTGGTAAATTTGCCTACAGGACCCGTTTGGTTCGTATCCCAATGGTATGTCTTTCCCAAGAAATTGACGGTTTTGATTTCGTCAAAATCATGGTCTTCTGAAGCCATCCAAAAGATAGGGACGGCATCCAATTCAACAGCCGTATTGATCGCCGTAAAAATCTTGTTGTAAACAAATTGTGGTCCTAAAAAAGGATGTATTTGCTGACCTGTGGTGACTGTAATTCCATCCGGTTGAGCTAATTTTTGCAGGTTCGCTTCTTGTAAAGAACTTAATTCAATGTTAGAATACTGATCTCGAATCACAGAAACCAAAATTTCTCTGTGTTCCTGGGGAAAGTGCTTTAAAAAATGTTCCTTCAATGAGTCAACCGAATCATTGTTTCCCAACAAAGGATATGGCTTGTAACCTTCTATCGTTTCTTGCGATAGCCTATGCAAGGTAGGTGACAAAAACCCTTTGGGGAATGGAACATTTTTGACTTGCATTACAACCACTCTCCAGTTAGATCATAATGAGATGCTGCTGATATTTTCACTTTTTGAAAATCTCCAATTCTCAGATAATTACCGTTAACAGGCAACCAAACTTCGTTGTCGACTTCTGGGCTATCAAACTGCGTTCTTCCAACAAAATGATCATTCTCCAATCTATCAAAAAGAACTTTTTGAGTGGTTCCTACTAATGACTGATTGAATGAATACGATATATCCATTTGTTGTTCCATGATGGCGTTGGCACGGCGCTGTTTTTCTTCCTCGGGGATGATATCATCTAGTGAGTAAGCATGAGTGTTATCTTCGTGAGAATAGGTGAACACTCCCAATCGCTCAAACTTGATCTCTTGAAGAGCGAGCATCAGTTCTTCAAAATCTTGTTCGGTTTCGCCAGGGTGTCCAACTAAAATAGTGGTTCTCAAAGCAATACCTGGCACTTTTTCACGAATTTCTTTGATCAATTCCATGGTGCGACGCTTGGTGATTCCACGTCGCATACTTTTCAGCACATTGTCAGTTATGTGCTGAATGGGCATATCAAGGTATTTACAGATGTTATCGCGCTCGCGAATGACATCCAACACATCGGTTGGAAATTGCGAAGGATAGGCATAATGCAAACGCATCCAATCCAAACCTTCAACATCGCTCAATCGCTTCATCAACTCGCCCAATTTGCGTTCTCCGTATAGATCTAATCCGTAGTAAGTTGAATCTTGTGCAATCAACATGATTTCTTTGGTTCCATTTTTAACCAAATTTTTCACTTCCGTCTCCAATAATTCAATGGGTTTTGACACGTGATTGCCGCGCATCAAAGGAATAGCGCAAAACGAACAGGGCCTATTACACCCTTCCGAAATCTTCACATAGGCAAAATGCTTGGGGGTTGTTTGTAATCGTTCACCCAACAATTCGTGCTTGTAATCAGCACCTACAGTTCTCAATAAATTGGGGAGTTCTAAAGTTCCAAACCAAGCATCAACCTCAGGTATTTCAGAGCTGAGTTCATCTTTATATCGATGCGACAAGCAGCCAGTAACGTATAGTTTCTCTAAATTTCCTTGACTTTTCTCTTCGGCATACCTAAGAATGGTGTCAATGCTTTCTTGCTTGGCATTTTCAATAAATCCGCAAGTGTTAATAATGACAATATCTGAATCGTCTTTTTGTGCTTCATGTTCTACATCAAAGTCACTGGCCTTTAATTGGGCCATAATGACTTCGGAATCTACAATATTCTTGCTACACCCTAAGGTGATGACGTTTACTTTAGGTTGTTTAACTGATTTCGTTCTCATAAAATGTACCTTATGCTCTAAAAATAGACTCGATGAATGTTTCTTTATCAAACAGCTTTAAATCTTGAGCCTTTTCACCTATACCTATATATTTAACAGGGATGTTGAATTGATGGCTTACACCAATGACCACTCCCCCTTTTGCTGTGCCATCCAATTTAGTGACCGCAAGTGCATTCACTTGAGTGGCTTGTGTGAATTGGCGCGCTTGTTCAAAAGCGTTTTGTCCGGTAGTTGCATCTATAACCAGCACTACTTCATGCGGAGCATCGTCTCTAAATTTCTGAATCACCCTCTTAATTTTGGAGAGCTCGTTCATCAATCCCACTTTGTTATGCAATCTGCCTGCTGTGTCAATGATGACTACATCGGCATTTTGTTCAACGCCTTGTTTTATGGTATCAAAAGCAACGGCTGCAGGATCTGTATTCATGCCGTGGGACACAATTTCAACACCGGCGCGGTCTTTCCAAATATTTAACTGATCAACGGCAGCAGCTCTGAATGTATCAGCGGCACCTAAGACTACTTTTTTGCCTTCGGCAGCGTATCTGTGCGCCATTTTTCCTATGGTGGTTGTTTTACCTACCCCATTGATTCCAACCACAAGCACCACATAGGGCATTTTTGTTTGAAGGTTTTGCAATTGAAAATCTTTGGCCAAATGATCACCAATATTGGGCATGAGAGTATCGGTAATTTCGGCCAACCAAGCATTAAGATCATCGGGAGCATCGAAACCTTGATTTTTGGCGCGTGCTTTTACAGCATCTACAATGGCCATGGTGGTATCTACTCCAACATCGGAAGTAAGAAGTGCTTCTTCAAGTTCATCGAGCAAATCAGAATCGATCTTACTCTTCCCCGACAGCAAAATACCCAATTTAGATAAGAAGCCGGTTCTCGTAGGGGCGAGGGCTTCTCTGGTTTTTTGACTTTCTGGGGATGGGTCGACGGATTTTTTCTTGAACCAATTGAACATAATGACTGAAATGGAATATGAATATACAAAAAAAGCCCCTATTCGGGGCTTTTCCAAAAATCTTTATTCAGAATTAACCTTTAGCTAGAACGTCTTTAACACGCTCAGCGGTTACGATTTCTTCTTTGAAGGTATAAGCACCAGACTTAGGTGATTTGATTGTGCGGATGACTTTTACCATCTCTACACCACCTTCTTTTTTCAGGGTTGCAACTACTTTTTTAGCCATTATTTAATCTCTTTATGAACGGTTACTTTACGCATGTAAGGATTGTATTTTTTCAATTCAATTCTTTCGGGCGTGTTTTTCTTATTTTTGGTCGTGATGTAACGACTCATACCAGCTACACCGCTGCCTTTTTGCTCGGTGCATTCTAATATTACTTGAACGCGGTTGCCTTTCTTCGCCATGATTAGATTTTTCCTTTCTTAAATAAATTGTTCAAACAGGCAGCCATGCCCTTTTTATCAATGGTCTTAATGGTTTGAGTAGACACCTTCAACGTAATCCACTCACCGGTCTCCTCGATAAAGAATTTTTTAGTCTGCAAATTCGGGTAGAATCTGCGCTTAGTTTTCTTATTCGAGTGCGAAACACGATTACCTTTTAAAGCCTTTTTACCGGTTAGATCACAAACTCTAGACATAGTTTTTGGGGTTGCAAATATAGGAAATTAATTCGATTTAACAAATATATCATTGACTATTTTCAGAAAGTTTCGGATTTTTCGAGAATTGAATTCCCGAAACCGTTAATAGAAAGAGCACTGCGAGCACCCCCGACTGACGTTCCAATAAACTTTCAAATTGAGTCGCCACGAAAATAGCCATAAAACTCATATATACCATGATTGATTGTTGAGTTCTTAGACCCCAAATCAATAAAACAACAGGAAATACCAAAAATATCACTCCCCACTCCAAAACCCATTGAATCCATTGGTTGTGCGGTTGAACTTGATTTTCAATGTCAACCTGTGAACCAATCATTTGGTGACCTTGTATCAACGCTTCCTCTTTGCGTGAACTACCAACACCCCAAGCTCGGTGATTTTCAATTATGGCCAAGCTCGCTCTCCAAGCTTCCCATCGTTGTCCAAAACTTTTGTGATTCAAGTCTCCGCCATTAATAACAGCCGATAAATCTTCGGTGGTGTTTAAAACTCTATTCTTGATGCTGGGGGTCACAAAGGCGAGTAAAATCAATGTAAAAACACCCAATAAAGCGATTTTCCAATGTTGCTTTATGTATTTATGTCCCTCAAAAGCAGCCCAAACCCCAACCGACATCCAAAAGGACAACAATCCGGTGCGAGCACTTAGTATATGCATGCCTAGAAAGAGCAATATAAAGATGACTAAAACATCTCTATTTGAACGCAATTCTTGGATATTTCTCCATAAAAACATCCCCAGAAACAATAAAACTGAGGTTAATATAAAACTGAATTCAATATGGTAAACCGATGAAAACAAGGGTAAAGGTTTTGATTCTAAAACCATTTGTGAGAGGAATTCATAGTGATTGAAATAATTCAACACCGATGCGATGACAATCCACAGCGGAGGCAATGCAATAAGATAAACAATCAACTTATTGATTTTAAGTGGCTTAAAAACCAAGAAAAGCAGAGGCACGAACAGCAATGGTGCATAAATGACTATTCGATTAAAGTCTAAAACGGCGAAATCAGAATGCTTAAAATTCACCAAGACGATGAATAGAAAGGAGCTAAGAATCAAGAGTGTGCTTTTCCATGGAAAGCTATGCTTGATTTGAGAAATACCAATTACAACAGATAGTCCCGTAAAGATTGAGGCTAAAGCTGGTGCGAAATGCACTGAACCCAAGGCCAATGCCAAGCAAATTGCGGCTAAATTAGAGCTTTTCAGGAATTGCATACTGCACGTAAACTGAAGCCATTTTACGATTGCCAAATCCTAATTTATCGGCCAAATATGAAGATATCACAGCCGTTTTAGGGTTTTTATTTGATTTGGGTTTTCCTTGATTGATGGCATAAACCACAATGTTATTGTCGGGATTCACCAGTGCGACCACTTGATTTTTTGCAACTCCTTCTATCCAAATGGATGCTCTTTCGTTGCTATTTCCTTCTTCTGAGGCGCTATTGTAAGCTGTCACTTTCTCTTTTGAAATGGAATATTTGCCTTTTTTAGAAGCACTACCTGCTTCAATAACACCGCCTTTGCGATCTTCTTTTTCTTTAGCCGGTGCCGCAGCCGGTGCCGTTGCTGGAGCCGTTGCTGGAGACGTAACTGGAGCAGCTTTTGAAGAAGTGTCAATCTTTACTTTGGATGCATCAACCGGCTTCACCTGATCACTTGCAGATTCTGATGCGGCAGAAACCTCTGTTCCTAGGACTTTTAAATAGCCTCCAGGTTGCAAATCAAATTCATTGAGCCCATTCACTTTTTTCAAGTCTTCAATGGATGTATTGTATTGTTTAGATAAGCCGTATAAGGTCTCCCCTTTTTTTATCTCGTGTAAAATCACATTCCTACCATTGTATACGGGCGTCGTTTGTGGATTGATTAACCATTTCCCTTTTACTTTCAGTTTCATTCCTGGCTGAAGAATGTCTACACCCGGATTTAATTCACGGAGCTCAGAAATGTTCATTGAGTACTTCTGCGAAATTTTAAATAAGGTCTCGCCCTTTTCAACTGTGTGAATAGCGGGCAGTTTTAAAGTATCTTGAATTTTTTGAGCCGATAGGCTTGTAGCCCATAGAAACAGTGAAATTAAAATCAAACGCATGATCAAATTTAACCAATCATCATGTCATGTTTGATTGCCAATATCCACAAGTTTGGGAGTGTCTAAACAGACCAACTTTCGGGAATTTCAGCCATTTTCCCTTCGTTCAAATAAATGCTTACATCGGCCATTGATCGAGCTACATCAAGGTTGTGTGTAATGAATAAATAAATCAACCCTTCCGATTGCTGAATTTCTTTCAACAAATCCAGAATCTGTTTCTGAATGAGTGGATCTAAAGCTGCCACTGCCTCATCTAAAATGAGAACCTTTGGCTCTGTTGCCAATGCCTTTGCTATGCACAGCCGCTGCCTTTGTCCGCCGCTCATTTGTCTGGGTCTTGCCTCAATCAATCGGTCGTCAAATCCTACCTTTCTGAGCAGTTCCACTGCGGTTTGTTCAAATTCTTCTTTCCGTTTCTGGGGATGTTTTAATTTGAGTATTTCGACCATGGCTTGTTTAGCCGATTGCCTTAAATTCAAAGAAGCCAGTGGGTCTTGAAATACCATTTGCACACCCGTTGGTGGTTGCAATTTCAGTGGTTTTCCATTCAACCAAACTTCGCCTGAATCGGGCTTTTCTAGCCCAACCAACAATTTTGCAAACGTAGATTTTCCAGAACCACTGGTTCCAATAATTGCTAAGGTTTGTCGTTGTGATAACGCCACCGAAAATCCATCTAGTGCCAAAATTCGTTTGGTTGAGTTTCCGCCCCTGGTTAAATATGACTTCTTGAGATTTTTTACTTCAAGATAAATTTCACCCTCTGTTGCCTTTAGCTCTTTTGCCTTTGGGTTTGCCTCAACCAACTCTTCTAAATAAGGCACCGGATTCCGGAATACCTCAGATATATCACCCTGTTGCAAGACTTCTCCCCGTTTCATTACGGTAATGCGATGGGCAAATTTTCGAACCAAATCCAATTCGTGAGAGACCCATAAAACGGCACTTCCCATTTCTTGGGCAATTTTTATCAGGTCTCGCATCACCGCTTCCCTGGAAAAAAAATCTAACGCTGTGGTAGGTTCATCGGCTAGAATCAGTTCTGGCTTGTGTAGAGTGGCCATGGCAATCATCAATCTTTGCCTTTGACCGCCTGATAATTCGTGCGGATAGGTTCTCGATAGCCTATTCTTAAGAAATCCCAATCCAACAGCCTCTAATCGAGCATATATAGTATCTAGGGAATTTTTCTCAGAAGACGGTGCATGAATTTGCCACGATTCTTTAAGCTGGGCCAAACAGGTCATGTGCGGGTTCAACGCCGACATTGGCTCTTGAAAAACCATTCCGATGTGTTTTCCTCTGACTTTAAGCCAATCAATATTCTCAAGAGATTCGTTTCGTAGTAAGCACTTCCCTTGTGATGTCAACCCCTTGGGTAAAAGTCCTAAAACCGTTTTTAAGAGCAGTGATTTACCGCTCCCGCTTTCACCAATGACTGCATGAATTTCACCGGCATTCAACTGCAAATTCTCAACGAGTAACAATCTTTTAAAAGGATTATTCGCATCAATGGTTAAGTTTTCAATTTTCAGTAGAGGGCCTGCAGACATTTGTGGGGCAATATTAAGCAATAGGGTTTATTTTGGCACAAAAAAAGAGGCTGCCCTTGTGAGACAGCCTCTTAAAAATTTCAAGAATATAGATTATTCAATGGTCAACTTGATGGGGATTTCCCTCCAAGAGATCACGAATCGTCCTTTGTTCTGACCGGGAATCCAGCGCGGTGATTTTTTCAATACGCGAATGGCTTCTTCGGTAAATTCTGGACAGCTCTTAGTTTCTTCAATCGCTGAAACTTTAGAAACACGTCCTGATTGGTCAACAATGAATCGAAGAACTACCGAACCGTTGATTCCTTCGTCTTGACAACGAACAGGGTATTGGAAAGTAGAACCCACATATTCACGGAATGCCAATTCCCCTCCAGGGAAAGAAGCTTTCACTTGAACATCGGCTACTGGACCTTCGTCGCCTCCGCCACCGGTTGGCCCTTCTTCACCACCCAAATCTGGCGCCGTAGGATCTGTTTGTCCTTCGATGTTTTTAAGACCCGTATTGGTTACAACATCAGGTGGATTGATAACATCGTCGTTCTCAGCATCTGGGTTAATTCTAGGAGCCACGTAAGCTTGAGTTGCTACGGGTTCTGGCTCTTTCAATTTTGGTGGTTCTTTGGGTTTGTCTTCTTTCTCTTCATCAGGAGCTTTGATGTCTTCAAGGTTAACCGCAAATTTAGGTTTCTTTTTAACTTCGGGCTCCTTAGATAATGAATCAACAATACGAGGTATCAATGCAATAAACACCACGAACACAACAGTAACAACGGTTGCTAATGCTTGAGACCTGCGGAAGAGTTTTCTTACTTGATACGCACCGTAATCTTTGAATCGGTCTTGAAAGACCAATTCCAATCGAGAATCTGCCTCAGGCAAATCCCAACGGTTAAATTGTTTCATGAATCCGTTCTCTTCCATAATTATTGATTTAATTTTTCGTCCACCAATTTTCTTTCCAAAGGATCAAAACCAGTATCTACAACAAAGTATTTAGCAACTTGAGTAATCAGAAACTCGTCTACGATGTCAATGACATTTTCGTAGGTTGCGTCTTTGTCAGGTTTCACTAGTATGACCAAGGAAGATTGTTGTTGGGCTGCTTTAGCTTCGAGTTCAATTTTATTTTTAGCGGCGGTGTCTGCTGCAGCCACTTTTGCTAATTTGTTTTGAAGTTCCTTTAATTGCTTAATCAAGGGAGCATTTCTTTCAATCAAAATCTTTCTAAGTCCATCTTTGGTGTAGCTGATTTCTGTAGGAGGATTATCAGCTTTAAGAGCACCATTGTAGTAAAACAAACGATTGTCTTTGGTCAACAATAAAGTTAGACCGTTTTTCACTTCGGGTTGTTTTACTTGAGGATTGTTCTTATCAAGTTTTTCCGGAAAGATCATGCGCAACACCTTGGGCTTAGAAAAGGTTGAAGTCAAAACGAAGAAGGTCAAGAGCAAGAAAGCCAAGTCAACCATGGGAGTCATGTCGACTCTGGTGCTCAGTTTTTTGGCTCTTTTTTTACCATCACCGCCCGAACTCTGCTGAATTATTTCTGCCATATCTTTTACTATTTAGTTAGGTGCGCTTTCTAAGCCGGTTATCATTTGGAACTGTTTTACTTTAGCCTCTCGGAACACTTGAATCACTTGATTGATTTTATCGTATTTCGCGTTGCTAGCTGCTTTAATGGCAAACTGAATGTAATTTGATTTATCAAACTCCATATTTTTCAATTTGGCTTCTTCTTCACGCTGCTTGTAATCGTTGTGGGCTTCAATTTTTGTTAAATATGCCCAATAGTACAATTCACAAGTTTTGATCTTGCTCTCTGCGGTATCGTAGGGGATTCCTTTTTGCTCGTAGTTGGGTCTGTCGCTCGATTCCAAGGCCATGAAGGCTGGAATTTCTGCGGCACGTAATCCAACGGGTCCTACTCCACCAAAATTATTAATGTCTTCTTCACTCATTCCTTGAACTTTGAATTCAGACATTATTTGCTTGAGAACTTTAGATTTAACCGCAGCATTTGTGATGTCCACATATACACGCCCCTCTTCGTCAATCATCACCAAGAAAACTTGTTTTGGAATTTGGATCTCGGTGGTTGATGATGGAGGATCAAGAATCACAGGCTCAGGAGCACGGAAACTTGAGGTCAAAATGAAGAATGTCACCAAAAGAAACGCCAAGTCCACCATTGGAGTCATATCCAACGACGGAGCTGATCTAGGCATTTTTACTTTAGGCATTCTGTTTTTTTATTAATGGTACTTAATACTGTAATGGCTCAAAAGGTAAATGAATTACCCGTGGTTAGCTTGGAAATTAGAAACAATTGAATAACCAGCCTCATCCATAGAGTGGGTCATACCATCAATACGGTTAGAGAAATAGTTATAAGCAATGATCGCCAAAGTAGATGCAATGATACCAAAAGCAGTGTTTACCAATGCCTCAGAGATACCTGTTGCCAAGGCAGCGGTGTCAGGAGCTCCTGCATTCGCTAACGCCGCGAACGCACGAATCATACCCAATACTGTACCAATCAAACCTACCAATACCCCAATAGAAGAGCAAGTAGAAATGATTACTAAATTACGGCTCAACATAGGAAGTTCTAAGCTTGTTGCCTCTTCAAGTTCTTTCTCAATAGCAGCTTTCTTCTCGTCGCGAGACATGCTATCTTTAGATTTTACCACTGAATAACGAGTCAATCCGCTCTTTACAACGTTTGCCAAAGAACCTTTTTGTACATCACATGCTTTGATTGCACCGTCAATGTCGTTATTTGACAACAAAGATTGCATTCTGCGGATAAATGATGTAGCGTTTCCTTTACCAGAAGCAATAGATAAAGTAACAAAACGCTCAATACTCACCAAAATAACAGTGATGTTTACGGTCAAAAGCAAAGGAACGATAAATCCTCCTCTGTGAATGATACCTAGAATGTTGTGTGGATGTCCTTTTTCTACAATTTCTTCAGGTTTTAAGCCCGCACCTTCAAAGTTTGCAGGATCACCCAAAATGAAAAGATAGATTAATACTCCGGTCACAAATGAGACCAAGATAGATGCACCAGCGAAGTACGCTGTGATTACATCTGCTGTTGATTTGTTGTTCTGATTACTCATGTTTTCGTGTTTTATACAAAATGTTGCAAACATAACTCTACCCGAACGATTAAACAAGTGTAGCCTTGACCTTAACCACTCTGAGTTATTTAACTTGCAAACGCGAAATGATTCATTATCGTCTGACAATAGTATGACTGACATTGAATTCCCCTACTACAACCCCATTAACTGCACTAATTAATATATTGACTTACAATTAATTAAATAACAATTTGGCACTTTGTCACAATTTTGTCATTCAATAAAAAAAACGGGCCCCTTAAAGAGCCCGTTCAAAAATTAACCATTATTTAACATTAAGGAATTACACACTATCTCCTCCTTCTGGGTTTCTCTCTCTTTTTTATCTCCATCTCATCGGCCTTCATCACCAACAAAGTTCGAACCTCACGCTGTATTCTCGGCATTTTGACCACCCTATTCATTCCTATGACATCAGCAAGTTTGTTGCTATACTTCTTTAAAAGGTCAATTTCGTTTTGTTGCAATGCAACAGCGTCGTTGAAATATTCCTTGGCCTCTGAATCACTCAGCTCATCTACATTTTTGGGATACCATTTTTTACGAAACGCTCTTTTTGATTTGCGCAATTCTAACTGATACTCATCAAAAATGGGAAAAAACTCCTTTGCTTCTGCATCTGTTAACTTCAACTTTTGCTTGAATAAGTCTTCACGATAGTCTTTCAACTCATCGAGCTTTGCTTCTTCGTCCATTTCGATGGGTGGATTTGGTGGACCTTGGGCCATAACATCCGCCGAAAAGGCAAAAAACACAAAGGACATTAATGCGTAAAATGCGATTTTCATAGTTCTATTTCGTCAAAGATTTGATCTTCCAAATCCAAAACAGTCAATCCGTTTCTCTCCAATTCTACCGACGATATTCTTGATTGTTCGGGCATTTGGTTGAAATTCATTTCATTTTTATTGGTTGAAGTCCCCTCTTGAATCATATCGTAAATGACCTGATGGCTCGCGGGAAGTGCTTCAATATCTAGTTCTTTCTTTTCGGGGGATGCGCTCACGGCAGCGGCAACAGGAGCCGATTGAACTGCTTTAGCCACACGTTGTTCAACGGTCAATGGTTTCTGAATTTGGTTCCAAATAAACCATGCTGCTGCAACGGCAAACAGCGATGCAACGACACCCAACAACGATGACCAAGGAATCATAGCCCACAGAGGAATGCGCTCATCAGAAATTTCCGCTGTTGAATTTTCAACCTTAACTGCTTGAGCTTTTTGCATTATTACTGGATTGGAATCTTTTTCATAAGCCACTTGTGCTGGAACAAAAGATTCACCCGTCATTTCTGCATGCAATCTATCTAAATCTTCATCCGAGAATTCGAGTTCGGTTACCGGGTCTAGAGTACCGGGTACCGGGTCTAGGGTACCGGGTACTTGGTCTAGGGTACCGGGTACTTGGTCTAGGGTACCGGGTACATGGTCTAGGGTACCGGGTACTTGGTCTAGGGTACCGGGTACCGGGTCGATAGACTTGGATTCTATTATCTCTAACTTCTCTACTGGAGTTTCGATTTCTGTTGGAAGATTTGAAATTGCAGGCAAAGGTGCTTCCGGCATGGAAATGTCGGGCTCAGAACTGCGCTGCGTGGTGAGTGGGAATCCAAATTCAACGGTTAATTGAATGGGCTCTTTCACTGCTGGTTTGAAAGCAACATTTTCCTGTTTTAATCCCAAATCTATAGGTTCAATTCCTGCCTTTTGCTGGATCTTTATTGCCAAGTCTGAAAAATAATCTGACGATGGCTTGTAAGGAGACTTGATTTTTTTTGCTTCTATATCCATGGCAATTATCTTAAAACATCTAAATAAATTTCAATTTTCTTAACTGCATGATGGTAACTTGACTTCAATGCACCCACGCTGGTTTGGGTTAATTCAGCTATTTCCTCGTACGATAAGTCTTCAAAATAGCGCAACACAAAAACCAATTTCTGCTTGTAGGGCAAATAGCACATGGCCTTAGCTAACTTAGCTTCAACGCCTTGAGCCGATAAATAGTCGTCTTGAGCAAGTTGATCGGCAAACTCCGGTTGAGCCTCATCGAAATCAATGTTGGGTTTACGTTTGCGAAGATGGCTTATGGCCTCGTTAGAGGCAATTCTCAAAATCCATGTACTCAACTTGCTTTCACCTCTGAATGTGGATAGGTTCTGCCAAATCTTGATGAAGGTATTTTGAGTTACATCGTTCGCGTCATCGTGTGACACCAACATATTGCGTACATAGAAGTATACTTTTTCTTGAAATCTGCGAATCACTTCTCTAAAAGCATCTTCTACATGCGAGGCCTTCTGGAAGTATGCAACCAATTGATTTTCATCCAATCTCTGAAAATTGATGGACACCTCTGGTTTGCGCATTTCCTGATCTGATATTTTCTCTTTTGGGATACTCATTCTTTTCGGTATTGACAATACGAAGATGATTATCTTTCTCAATATTAGACGCAGGGTGTTAACAGAAGTTTAATACATAAATTGAAATAGTATTATTTTTTGTACAGTCATATTTTAGTCACGCTGCGACAAAGAGGTTTGATTCTGCTCTCCCAGTTTTTTATTAGAAAAAGAACTGTGGAACACATCGAAAATCTCAATAGAAACCATCAAAGCTTGACTGATGCTAGGGTCAACCTTGGTTGAATTGGAAAAATAAAATCCTGTATTGACTCTGATATTCCCCCTTTGATTATACACTTTAACCACATACCCCGGCGACTTGACTATAGATTCAATCGGGTCAGTGATATACATTCCAAATTCTAAACCCGATACGCGAAATGGATCGGTCGACTTGAACTTGGGACTTAAATTATTCAATTTTAGACCTATCAATCCTTCAAAAAGTGAGGCAATTTCGTATTTATCGAAACCATTCTTATGGTTGTAAATGGTTGTTCCAGCACTCAAATACAAGATTTCCTTGGGTAAATCTGAAACGTATTTGGTGAAAAGTGGGACATCAAAATTGATTTGAGAACATACATTCCCGCCCAATATCCCCAAGCTTGAATGCGGCCAGATATAGGGCTGAATGGGCGATTTCCAAGTTAAGGAAGCGACCATTGTAAACGAAGAATCATTCCCTGATGAGGCACGTTCTTCGCTGTAAATTGTATAATTCGTTGAAAATTTAGGTTTCTTATGGGGTTGAACTATTTGGAGTGCGCGCTTAAACATGAGATAATCCAGGGCAAAATTGCGATAAAGCGGAATGGGGTTCGTTTCTAGTTCTTTCATTTTTGACTCATCTGCCATGTATTCAGCATTGTATCCTGAATCGTAGTACAATTCAACCAAGTCTCTCAGTTTTTCAACAGATTCTAAATCAGTCAGATAAATGTGATAATTGACCAGATGATGAACATCGTAAAAGTGAATCACATTAGACGGAAGACTGTCTTTATTCATTTCAGCTTCTTTTTCGATATCAAAATTTTGGGTTGTGTATTCCGGATTTTCAACGGTCAACTTCCGCTTCCCGTCGGAAAACACGGAGTAATGCATATTCAACGGGGTAGGTAAATTCTCGAAATCCAAATGGCTTGCCTTCATATCGTTCAACCAATGCGAAACCACTGGAATAAACGAATCGTATCGGGCAATTTGACGAAGTGAATGCGATTCAAAGACCACTCTGTCGGTTCCCTTAATTCCCCAACTGGCTTTCCCTTTGAGTGCCTCATAGTTTAAAGATTGAGAAAATCCAATATTTGCGATAATACATCCTAAAAATGCGATAAAATAATTGCGTTTCATTTATGGTAAGTTTGATTGTGATAATATTGATTGGGTCTTTGTATAATTTTAAAATTGCCCTGATCGAAAACAAAAAATTCAATTTTCTTTTTTTCTACTTGGGGATGTTTTACCGCCTCCGGCGGACGATTAAATTCAAACACTTTAAATCGCTGCTTCGCAGCAAAAAACTTGGTTGTGTCTTTATACAGCACTCGCTGAGAATCAATTGCGGGCATTTCAATCATAGCTACTGCATTAGAATCTTCTAATTTCACAGTCGAATCAAAACCCGGCTCCCGCCCCCCGCTCCCCGCCACCCGGTTCCCACTACCAGAGTCCACATACCCACTACCAGCGTCCTGATACCCCCTACCAGCGTCCTGATACCCACTACCAGCTTCCTGATACCCACTACCAGCGTCCCTACTCCCGTCACCCGAAACCCGGTACCCGCCCCCCGAAAAAATGAAAATTGCGATAGATGCCGCAACGGCTGATGCGATGGCTATGAACTTGAGCTTGGAACTTTTGCCTTTGACTGATTGAATGATTAGCTGTTTTTGCGTGTCAACCGCGGGTTGGTAGCCAAGCGGGTATTCTTCGAGGGCTTCAAGACGATTAAATTCCTTTTGAGGATTCATGGTTGTTGATTTTTTGGATGGACTGATAAGATTGAGTGAGGCTCAATCGGGCCTTGCGGTATTGAGATTTGCTGGTGGATTCGGAAATTTGGAGGAGATGAGCAATTTCAGCGTGTGAATATCCTTCCAAGGCAAATAAATTGAATACGGTTCGATATCCTTCGGGAAGTTTAGCGACCAATGAAAGAAGTGTTTGAGTATCTACATTGGAGAACTCCTCGTGGTGGGGTTCTGATTCTTCGGGTAGCTCATTGAGTGAAATAAGGTGAAAATTATTTCGTTTTCGCAATACTCCCAAAGATTCATTGATGCAGATTTTCTTGATCCACGCATAAAAGCTCAAGGGGTGCTCATAATGGAACTCGGGGAGTCGCTCGAGGACTTTCATCCAGGAGACCATAACTACATCTTCAGCGTCGCTGAAAGAGCCCAAATAGCGGTAACATAAACTGATGAGCGAAGGGTGCAACCGCAAAAAGATTTGTCCGACCAATTTGGAATCCTTGGACTGACAACGAATAATTTCTGATTGTAGGACTTCGCGCATTTGAGGGTATAATGCGAATTAAGGCAAAAGGTTGCCTGCAGAAGCAAAAAAAAAGACCACTTTGAGGGTGGCCTTTTCTTTTATACTAAAAATAAATTGATCAGATACGACGCTCTTTAATACGAGCTGCTTTACCAATTTGCTCACGTAGGTAGAATATACGTGCACGACGTACTTTACCGCGGCGATTTACTTCGATTTTATCGATGTAAGGACTGTGCAAAGGGAAAATTCTCTCAACACCCACGCCGTTTGATATTTTACGAACGGTAAACATTTCGTTGATACCGCCGTTACGACGCTGAATAACATCGCCTTGGAACTGCTGAATACGCTCCTTATTTCCTTCTTTAATCTTGTAGTGAACGGTTACGCGATCACCGGCCTTAAAATCAGGAAGATCGGTTCTTAATTGTTCTTGTGTGATGCTATTTACAATCGAGTTCATGATGAATTTTCGTAAAAATTGGAGCGCAAAAATAGCATTTATTCCAATAATTTCAAAACTTTATTTAGAAATTTCTTGGAAATCTACCCAATGGAAGCTCCCCTGTCTGTGAAGTACCGTGTATTTTACGTTTAATTTCTTCGAAATTTCTTCCAAAAGGTCCATACGGTCAGTGATCAACCCCAAATCATCGCCCTCTTTAAATATCCATTCTGAAAATCGAGAAAGCGTCAGTGAATCGGTGGTGGGTGCATCCCACGGATAACCCTTGGCCTGTAAATAATAGAAATACACACATCCCGTTTCATCCGGACCCACAATCCAGTGTTTCTTCTCTTTTGACCACTGCTGGAATTGGATGCGGTTGTTTTGAGAAAGGAACTCCGCAGGAACCCGACTTCCGTAGTTGTGAGACATGCGGGCCACAGACCAAATTGGGGATAAACACACCAGTATAAGTGCAACCCAGAAATATCGCGGGGTTGTTTTGAAAAAATATCCCACGGAAAGAGCAATGAAAGGCACAAAAACCAACATATAGTACCCGTGCACTTGCAGTTGATGCTGCATCACTGCGTAGTACAAAATGGCTGCAAGGATGGATAAATACACTCGAAGATCACGGGTTCGGAAGGCGATAAAAAGTCCCCCGAAAACAAAAATCAGCAGCGGATAACCCACCCAGGTTTCAACGGTATCGGAAAATATATTTTGGAGAAATGCTGAGAAAGCTTCGTTTATGGTGGGCAAGAATCGGATTTGATGCACGAATTCGTGGATGCCGTTGATGGAAGTGAGGTACTTGGCCCATTGATACCAACCGTAACTGGGTATGATGGAGAGTCCGGCGATCAGCACAATTCCCAGCCACAGATTCAAGGATTTCACCTTTCTGCGGATGATTTCTCCGAGAAAAACGAAACCGGGAACCAAGAACATGAGCTTGGTCATGCCCGCCAAACCAAGCAAAAGTCCGCAAAAAAGGGCATTCGAAAAGGTGGGTTTTTCTAAAAATTGGTAGAAGCAATGCCAAGCCCAGAGCATCGCGGCCAATGCGAGTAAATCGGGAACGGCATTGATGCTGTAATAGTAAAATTCGGGTATGCCTATGAGCGATAGCGCAGTGAGATTGGCGAGAAAAAGGTCTTTGAAATAGATTTGGGCGACCTTGAACATGCCCCAGATGGCCAACAATGAAAGTATGAGGCTGAAGTAGCGATGGGTAAATTCTGAAAAACCAAACATGCGATACAACACCGAAAGCGTGTAATCGTAAGAAGTGAATTGCGGACCTGTAATTCCGTTGGTTCCAAAGGTTTTATCGATTCTTGGGTATAAAATATTCTGATCTATTTCATGGTAATTTTTGGCAACGGCTAAGGTGTTGCATTGCCTCCAAACATGGTGTCCGGAAGCGGGAACATTCATGAATGGTGCATGAATGATGACTTGCAAAACGAGCAAGTATGGCAATAAATTAGTACGTATGATCGATGATAATCTTTGGCCCATCTTCGAAGAATCGGAATATCAATGAAAAGTAACCGCTGCCCGGTTTTGGATTTTCTGTCACGTGCCATTTGCCCAAAACTTGGGCCGATGAATGGTCATCGCTGAGGAATTTGACGTGCAAAATTTCAAAATGCAAAGTACCCATTTCGAGGGAGGTGGGATAATTCTTTTTGTAGGATTTCAACACGGTGTTGTACCCTTTTTTCACGCCGTTGGGTGTGATGAATTGAAGCGAATCGCTGTTCCAATAACCTTTCATGAATCCGTCAACGCTTCCGCGGTTCCATTCATTGACCTGGTTAGCTAGAACTTGTTTTATCGCCCATTCCCGATTCATTTGCAAGCTGGCAGGCTGCTCGCATCCCCATCCCCAGAAAGAGAAAAACAAAACCAGTGAGAGAAATTTAACTTTCATTTAGGGTTGATTGATTAAATAAATGGCGCCGATGCTCATGCAGTTCAAGAACTGACCGGAGGTTCTGAAAATAGGATTGGGAATCATGATTTCATTTTTTGCCAGCGACATGAGTCCGTAATTGGTAGTCAGTTGCAAAGCCCAATTTTCATGAACTCTGGCTCTGATGCCCAATTCGCTCATGATTCCGAAGGTTTTAAGGTGATCTTGAAGCGCGGGAGCACTGCCAAGTTCTTCTTCGGCCGATAGCAAATAGGTGGTTCTTAGTCCACCGTTTATGAGAAACTTTTTCCAACGTTGCTGGAAAAGCAAACCCGTTTCAAAATAGCGGTAGCGAATATGAAACACGTTGAAAGAGGAATTGATGGGATCAATACCTTGTTGTGACCCTCTTTCAGAGAGGCCAAAACTCAGTTCAACGGCTTGATTGGAATTCAAGGCATAACCGGTGTTAAGGGCCAATTGGTAACCAAATTTGTTGTATCCACTGGCACCATCGCCGTCAATTTGACTGAAAACGCTGGCCACCGAAGGCAAGAAATAGAATTGCGCTTTGTTCCAATCGGGCCAAGGCTGAATGGCATTGTCGATGTTTTTGAGGATTTGAGCACGTCCCCCGAGAGAAAAACTCAAAGCAATCAGAAATAGGATCTTTCGTTTGAACATAGGGCAAGTCGTTATCTTTGCAAATAAAGAGAAAATTTTGGAGGTACACGCTGAATTTCTAATTGTAGGTGCAGGCATATCGGGCACTTCGCTGGCGCTAGAGCTCCATAAACGAGGCAGTTCTGTTGAAATCATTGATGCCTATAACCCACTTTCTTCGAGTCGAGTTGCCGCAGGGATGATGAATCCCATGGTTCCTAGAAACGTTCAAAAAGCCTGGCATTGCGATGCTATCTACCCATCGGTGTTTGAATACTACGAAGAATGGCAAAGCCTTTTTGGAGTTTCGGAGGATGAAAAGTTCATTCATCGCATTGAGACCTTACAGGTTCACAAGAACGAAGCGCATACCAAGAATTGGACCAAGAGATCGCGCCAAAACGGATTCACGCAGCACCTTACGCCGGTTGAACCTGCGGAAACCTCAGAATATGGAATACCTCTTCCGTTTGGAGCAGCCATTTGCCATTTAAGCGGCAAGTTGGATGTTTCTGTGTTCTTGGAAAAGGCCGGTAGTTATCTTCATTCAAAAGGAGTATTGATACACTCCAACATATTAAATTACAACGATTTAATCTTTGATTCTAACGAAATAATTTGGAAAAGTCCTTCGGGAAACAGAAAATATAACAAGATCGTTTTTGCAGAAGGCGTCAAGATGCTAGAAAATCCTTGGTTTTCGTATTTGCCGCTCACGGTAACCGGAGGAGATTTGATCAAATTCAGAATTGTGGGATTGCCCAGTCGTTACATTTTGAAACGAAAAGAGTGGTTGGTTCCGTTGGGGAATGACCTTTGGATAGGCGGAAGTACTTTTCACAGTGGGTCTCTATCTACTGAACCCGATGAAAAAGACTTGAACGAATTGATGTCCATTTTCCGAGAATGGATTCCTGAAACTTACACGCTTGAAGTGATTGATCACAAACGGGCTCCACGTCCCACAATCAATACTCACAGGCCTTTTATGGGCGAACATCCCTCACAAAAAGGAATGTACATTTACAATGGATTGGGATCAAAAGGCAGCAGCTTGGTCAGCTTGTTGAGTCCGCTGTACGCCGAGCATTTGGTGAACGGTGTGGAACTCCTGCCTGAAGTAATTATTTCAACTGATCTAGAAACGTAAAGAAGTCGTCAGGACTTCCAATGATTCTGCAATTGCTGCCCACTTTAAGGTCGCGTCGTCTTACAATTTGATTTCCGGTAAAACAGATGGTGGTATTGGGCCAATTGCGTGACAGCGTATTAACGTACACCTGAACTGGAATGTTGCTGTTTGCATTGGTGATGGCACAGAACAAAACATCGGGTTGGTGAACCTTGAATAATTGGTTTAAGTCGTCAATGGGAGTCGATGAACCTATGTAAATTACCTCGTGTCCGCGGGTTTTCAAGATGTAACTGGCGAACAATAAACTGAGCTCGTGATTTTCGCCGTTGGGAAGGAACAATATGAATTTCTTCGCATTGGGCAACTTAGGCGTTGTCACTTGATCTACAGCCACATACATGCGCTGCTTAATCAAATTGGTAATGAAGTGTTCGTGGGCTACGTTGATGGATCCGCTGAGCCATAAAATACCTACGTGTTGCAAGAATGGAAAGATGATATGTCCGGTGGTTTCAATAACCCCCAACTTTAAGAAGCTGATGGATAAAATTTTATTGAATTCTTTTTCATCAAACTGGATCATGGCATTGGTCATGGCCGAAATCTGATTTTGATGGGTTGAAGCGTTTTCAGAAATGTTGAGCGTTCTTCTTTGAACTTCGTCTCTCGACATTTCCGCTATTTTACTGATTTTGTACCCATTGACATTCAATAGGGCTACATTCATCATGTATTTTAAGTCCTCTTCTTCGTAATATCTGATGTTGGTATCAGTTCTTTTCGGAACGAGCATTCCGTATCGCTGTTCCCACACACGAATGGTGAATGCCTTGATACCGGTGATGTTTTCTACATCTTTTATGAAATATTTATCGCGGAAATCCTTCTTAGACTTTTTGAGCCCACGACTTTTTTTGATTTCATTTGTTGTATTCTCAGTCATTCTTATGAATATTCTAATTACAGGTAGCTCAGGTACAGTGGGAAAGCATTTGAAAGCTCTTTTGCTACAAAACAATCACACTGTTTTTCAGTTGGTACATGATGATAACAATTCTAATGTTAAAAAAGATTTAACATGGAGCATAAAAAATCATTATTTACCTGAAAATCTTTTCGATACCATTGATTGTGTGATCCATTTGGCCGGCAGCAGCATCGCCAAACCGTGGACAAAAGCCCATAAACAGTCCATATACGACACCCGAATTCTGGGCACTCGCCTTTTGGTAGAAGGGCTGAAAAAAAATCCAGGGCGCGTAAAACATTTCATCAGCACCTCGGCCATTGGTTATTATCCCGATCCCGGCGCAGTTTTTTCTGAGGATTCTCCCTCCGGGGATGGTTTTTTGCAGAAAGTCTGCAAAGACTGGGAATTCGAAGCCCAGCAGGCCGCGGCCTTAGGCATCGATGTGAGTGTGGTTCGCGTGGGACTTGTACTCGAAACCAGTGCCGGTATTTTTCCAGTGGCAGCAAAAACCCATAAGTTGGGTGTGGTTCCCGTTACCGGAAGCGGCGACAATGTATGGAGTTGGATTCATTACAAAGATCTGATTCAAATTTACCGCGCATTGGCCGAAGGTTCAGTTCCTGCAGGGACCTACAACGCCGTTTCACCCGGGGTTTGCACTCAAGGTGAATTTGCGAAATCATTGTTGAAAGGCAAATTCCTCAAGTTTACACCCACGGTTCCGGCTTTCTTTTTGAAAATCATTTTGGGTGATAGAAGCATTTTGCCGCTGACATCTCAACGAGTGTCTTGTGAAAAATTGCTGCAAAACGGCTTCAAATTTGAATTTCCCGAAGTTCAGTCCGCCATTGACAGTTTAGTGAAATGAGTGAGTTTGTGTACTTTTGGTTTCGCAGAGATCTGCGGGTGCAAGACAATCACGGCTTGTATCAAGCCTTGAACTCGGGTTATGCTGTGAAATGCGTTTTTGTTTTTGATAGAGACATCCTTGATTTATTGGAAAAACCCGTTGATTCCCGAGTGGAATTCATTCATCAACAGATTACCTCTCTCAAACTCGAACTGAACGGCAACTTGGAAGTCCACTACGGACCGTCAAGAGATGTTTGGAAACAACTACTGAGCGAGCCTCTTGCTCGTGGTTTGTTTGTCAATCGCGATTACGAACCTCAAGCCATTGAGAGGGACAACCACATTGAACAACTGTGTAAAGATCAGAACAAGAGTTACCAGAGTTTCAAAGACCAAGTAATTTTTGAACAAAACGAAGTGGTCAAAGACGACGGCTTGCCGTACACGGTGTTTACGCCCTACATGAAAAAATGGAAACTCAGGCTGTCTCAACACCCTGTAATTCAATATCCCTCAGAAAACCACCTCAACCATCTATTGAAGTTCGAATCTTCAAATATTCCGTCGTTGGAATCGATGGGATTTGCTAGCAGCGGAATGGAGTTTCCGCCGGCAGCGGTAGAACAAGGTCGAATCAGGAAATACGAAGAACAGAGAGACATTCCCTCGGTATTGGGAACGACGAGGCTGTCGGTGCACTTTCGGTTTGGAACGATTTCGGTAAGAGAAAAGTTCGAAAAAGGAAAAAACTTGAGCGAAAAATGGATCAACGAATTGATTTGGAGAGAGTTTTACATGCAGATTTTGTGGCATTTTCCGCGTGTGGTGAACCAATCTTTTAAGCCGCAATACGATCAAATTGAGTGGATCAACGACGTTCAACAATTTGAACATTGGAAAAACGGAACCACGGGTTATCCTCTGGTAGATGCCGGAATGAGGGAGTTGAATGCGACCGGATTCATGCACAACCGAGTGAGAATGGTGGTGGCCAGCTTTTTGACCAAGCACTTGTTGATAGATTGGCGCTGGGGCGAAGCCTATTTTGCTCAAAAACTGCTCGACTTTGAACTCGCGAGCAACAACGGCGGTTGGCAATGGGCGGCAGGAAGCGGAGTGGATGCAGCGCCTTATTTCAGGGTGTTCAATCCCACTTCTCAGCTTGAAAAGTTTGACCCTCAGTTTTTATACGTAAAAAAATGGGTGCCAGAATTTGGCACCCCTAAATATCCTAAACCCATGGTAGACCATGCCGCCGCGAGATTGCGTTGTTTGGAAACCTACAAAAAGGCTTTGAGTTAATTCTTTATTTTTTTGCTTGAAGCAAGAAGGCTTTGATGAATGGCCACAAGTCGCCGTCCATCACGTTATTCACATTGCTGGTTTCAACATCGGTGCGCACGTCTTTGATGAGCTTGTAAGGATGAAAAACGTAGTTGCGGATTTGTGAACCCCACTCAATTTTCATTTTACCGGCTTCAATCTCTTGTCGGGCGGCATTTCGCTTCTGAATTTCCATTTCGTACAACCTCGATTTCATCATTTGCATGGCGCGTTCGCGGTTGGCCAACTGAGAACGTTCTACTTGACAGATTACCACAATTCCGGTTGGAATGTGCGTCAACTGCACCTTGGTTTCCACCTTGTTCACGTTCTGTCCACCCGCACCACCGCTTCGCGAGGTGTGGAAGTCAATATCGGCAGCTTTGATGTCAATTTCAATCGAATCATCCACCAAAGGATACACATAAACCGATGCGAACGATGTATGTCGGCGAGCGCTTGAGTCGAACGGCGAAATTCTCACCATTCGGTGAACCCCGTTTTCACCTTTGAGGTATCCAAAAGCAAAACTCCCGGTGATTTCGAGCGATAACGATTTTATTCCGGCAACGTCGCCGTCTTGCCTATCCAATTCAGTAACCTTGAAATCGTTTTTCTCGGCCCACATCATGTACATACGAGACAGTATTTCGGCCCAGTCGCAGCTTTCCGTACCACCAGCACCGGCATTGATTTCCAATACACAGCTCAAGGCGTCTTCTTCAGACTGCAGCATGTTCTTGAATTCTAAATCTTCAAGTGCGTCTTGAACCTCTTTGTACTGAGCATCAACCTCTTCGGGCTTGGCTTCTCCTATTTCTTGAAACTCGTGCAATACCGTCAAATCTTCGAGGGCGCCGTTCACTTTTGCGAAGGCTTCCGTCCAGATTTTTTTGTCCTTGATTTTCTTCAAATGGGCTTCTGCCCTCTTTGGATCGTCCCAAAACGATGGATCCAGGGTTTGTTCTTCTTCGTCTGCTATTTCAGCTAATTTTCTATCCAAGTCAAAGATACCCCCTCAAAGCCTGCACACGGCTTTTTATATCTTTCAGATGCTCTGCGTTCATGCCGCAAAATTACGCTTAATCATCGAAGATTTGGCACAATGCGTCTGATTTACCTGCAAATGATTGATTTTCTGAGGACCTTTGCACCATGAAGTTTTATTGGGCTTGGTTTTTATTTCTCGGGGGATATCTCCTCTCCTGCCAATCGCAGCAACCCATTGCCGCAGCAGAATCAACCCAAGACACCTGTACTTTGCATTTTGTTGCGCCCCAAAAAACCAGCTTAGCCTCCAATCTCATGATTGACCTCGCCGAAAAATCGCGCGTTGATCTCCTCTTTGAGAAAATCCTCAAGAAGCAAATGGCCCCAGAGCGAGCCGTTTCGCCCATGTTGCATTTCAAACTCAAGTACCAACTGAACGACACCACTTTGCAAAACAGAAAACTCTGGGTGCTGGAACCCAAGTCGGCCAAACCATCCCGAAAAACCGTCATTTACCTGCACGGCGGTGGATATGTGGCCAATCTTCTGCCCATGCATTGGGAATTCATTGAGCAATACATTGACCTCAGCGGCAACCGCGTCATCGTGCCCGATTATCCGCTAGCACCCGACTTCACTCAACGTCAGGTAGAAGTCTACATGAAATATCTGATGCTATGGATCTACGACACCTATCCGGAGGCAGAAATCATCATCATGGGCGATTCTGCAGGCGGAGGACTGGCACTCTCTACAGCGATCATGGTCAAAGGCCGCCAATTGGCAGGATTGATTCTTCTTTCTCCTTGGTTGGACGCCAGCATGTCGAACAAACGAATAATAACAGATTCCATTTCTGACCCCATTTTATCCTTGCCAACCTTAAAGCTCGCCGCCACGGCCTACTCCGGAAGCGACACGGTCACCCACCCGTTCATGTGTCCGCTGCCCTGGCTTCAATCGCAATCTGACCTAAGCTATTTGCCGCCCATCAAGGTATTCATTGGCAGCCGCGACATATTTTACAGCGACGCTCAAACGCTATACACCCATTTAAAGTCGGAAAACTGCTGCATTCAATTATACGAATTCCCCGAAATGCCGCATGTTTGGATGTTGAATGTGAGGTTGGCGGAGGCGAAAAAGGTGTTGTCGGTAGTTGGTAGTTGGTAGTTGGTAGTCCGTGGTCGGTAGTCCGTAGTCCGTGGTCGGTAGTCGGTAGTCTGTGGGCGGTGGTCGGTAGTCCGTGGTCGGTAGTCTGTGGTCGGTAGTCCGTAGTCCATAGTCCGTGGTCGGTAGTCCGTGGTCCATGGTACCTGGTACCTGGTCCGTGGTACCTGGTCCTTGGTACCTGGTCCGTGGTACCTGGTCCTTGGTACATAGTAGTTGGTAGTTGGTCGAGGGTCTAGGGACGAGCGACTAGGGGCTGGGGTCGTTATGGTTGAAGTAAAACTTATGATTACTCCGTAAAAAAAGATACCCAACATTTGCATGCTGGGTACCGTGTTTCCTGTTTTAAAGTGCTGCATTATAGCCAGGTATAATGGGGCACTGTTTTACAAAGGTATTATTCATTTTTCAGAAATTCAAATTTTTCATTCAGATTTAAGAGCTGAAAGTTGGGAAAAGGTACCAGGATGGTCGGAAAAAGGTACCAAGTTCTTGGGAAAAAAGGGTCTTTACTTGATGCAGCTCTTGGTGCTTTGTTTGGAACCCGCATCAATGGATGAGCTTCTTGTTTTTCTTAAATATAATAACCGCAGCTCTTTTCGTGATAGATACATCCTTCCATTGATTGGAGAAGGGCTTATAGAAAGAACAATCCCCGATAAACCTAGTTCGAAGTTACAAAGATATAAAACATCATTAAAAGGAAAGCTCTTGTTGGGTGGGACTAGAATTGAAGCAAGAAGGTACTAAGACGCACCAAAGCGTAAAGTGTTAAATAACAATTCTTTGTGAATGATTATCTCCCAAAAGGTACCAAGAAGCTTGGGAAAAGGTACCAGGATAAGGTTTAAATATCATTTGGTTCTTTATGGGTAAAATCAGGCATTTTGTAGTTGATCTCGGAGGATTGATTTTAAAGTGCGCTTAGTTTTGCCCGTTCCGTATAGTTGTGTAGCTTTCAGCAAAGCATTTGTGTTGAAATCAGAAAAATTCATGCAAATTGTAAGGTTATTGCTTTGGCAAATTTTTAGATTGTATCAATAAGCAGTAACAATCCCACCCCCTACTCCGGCTTGCGGATGAGAACGATGACTTGGTTTTCTTGGTGGGTTTGGTTTTGGATGTCTTTGATGGTTGTGACCGCTACGTAGGCGCCTTCCATGAGGGGTTCGCCTTGGTAGATGCCCGTGAAGGGTTCGTTCTCGCCGCCGTCGAAGACCTTTTCGCCCCAGCGGGTGTAAATCCTGATTTTATAGCTCTTTATGTTGTCGCCTTGGGGATGCCACACGTTGTTGAGGCCGTCTCCGTTTGGTGTGAATGCCGTGGGATAGTATGCTTTCGTGGGACGTTCAACGCGGTAAAGCTGCTTTATGGAGTCTATGCAGCCCCATTCGTTTGAGGCCCACAAGCCTATTTCTGACCATCCGGTGTCTGTTAACGTGTGCTCAATGTTGGTTTGATTGCCCTTTTTGACCGCGTCTACCGTCCAGGTGTAGCGGTTGGCGTACTGCGACCGATTGATGGTGCTGAACTTCTTGCCCTGAACCAATGGCTCCAAATCCACCATGAAGTCAGCGACCGGTGTGTTTACCACACGGATTTTTTGACTCCAAACCGCGCAGGTCTGACCGTTTCGCTTTTGAACTTCCAGTCCCAACCTATGCGTGTCTGCATAGGCAATGCGCAGACTGTCCGTGTGCACTCGTTTTCCGGTGATGATTTTGGGGATGGTCAGCGACTGTCCGTCGTTGAGCTTTTTCAACTGTATGTACTTTCCGATTTGCTGTTGGGTGTCCTTCCAGTAGAGGGGATAAAGATCTATTTTTTCGCCCGTGCAGAAGATGGAATCCATCGGCAGCGTGACAATCTCTGAGAAGCGATGAATGGCGATGATTATTGAGGTATCACCAAAGCATGGATCGCTGATTTTGATGGATATCTGAGAGCCGTTGGAGGGATTTCCCAGCAGTTTGCCGCCCTGATTTTGAACCCCTGAGGGCAAGGTCCATTCCAATGAGGTGTTCCAGCGAAGGTGCTGCCATTGGTAGTCTTGATCTAGGATTTCTTTGGCGCACAATTGCAGCGGATTGTCTAGGTTCAGCGACGGTTTTTGAAGGTAGTTTACCAGCACCCGAACTGTGTCTGTGAACTGACAAGCATCTTGCAGCGTGACCGTGAACGTTTTGCTATCTGTGGGTCCAAGCTCAATGACTTCAAGGCTGTCTGTTAGGGATTTTTGAGCCAGCACAACCCCTGTTGCATCTGCGACTTGCGCCCAAGCAGGATAGGCATTGACCTTTGATTTCACCTGAAGTTGCAGGGGCTTGCGACTGCAAGCGCTATCGATCGATGCAATGACGCTGCTGATTTTTTGGGATGGAGATACGGTGATTTGTTCTAAAAGCTCTTGATTGCATGCATCTTTTATATGGATTTTGTAGGTACCGTATTGCGTCCATGTGGTTGAAGGGAGTGCATTGCCGCTCGCAGAGAATGTATCAGAGTTGGGGCGGGTGATGTTCCATTGGTATGCGGGGCGGCCGCCGATTGCTTCCAACGAAGCGGTCAGCGAGTCCAGCCAACAGCGGATGCCTTCTATAAGTTCTTTCCCCTTGAGTGACAGACTGTCTGCGGCTTGAATGTGAACCGTTTTTTGGTAGTCGGGTGAACAACCATCAGAGGCGATGATGAGCCAGGTTTGATCTTGGGTGATTTGGATGCTGTCTGGCAGTGATGCGCCTGTTAGTGAGTCCACCCAGCGAAGGCCGGGTTTTAGTCCGCCGCTGGCTGAATACCATCTGGCCGGATAAACCCACTCATTGTGGCAAATGAGGGTATCTGATGGACCTGAGATGTTTAGCGAGTCGCGCACCGAAATGACCTGAATGAGGGTATCGTTGGGATGATTGCAAGCATCGGTCAGAACTGAGGTTAGGGTGTCTGAATAACGGGCGATCTGTTTGTTCAGGTCAGCGGTGGTGAAGGTGTCTGAGTCCCAGTAATGGTGTAAGGCTCTGCGCGATGAGTCGCCTCCCATTTCGTTGAACTGGAACCGGAACGTTTGTCCATAGCAATAATAGGTTGGCTCTGGGACTTGAATTTGAAGGGAGTCGTAGGTGCGAACCCACAAGGTATCAAGAAGGTTGGGACAACTGTTGCGGCGAAGCGTGAGGGTCAGCATATTGGGCTGGCCCGGAAGCGGCACATAGTTGAGCCATCGGCAGGTATCGCAGAGGGTTGTTAGGGTGCTCTTCCATTGGGTTCGCACTTCGGGATCTGCGGAAGACTGAACCTTTAAAGTGTCCCCAAGACATAACAAAGTGTCTGAAAAGGGCAACTTTTGCGGCGGAAGAACCACCCTGATGCGGCGGCTGACGCGGTGCTTTACTCCGCTGTCGCAAGCGTGTTCGTCGTATTCAAAATCAAACTTCAGGATGAATAGTCCGGTATCTTTAAACAGGTGCTGAAAGCTATCAAGTTGATGCAAAAAGCTGTCATTCAAACTGGTACGCAGTTTTTTGGTTTGTTGCCAGCCGGTCTCCAGCTCAAAAAGTGCAGCGGTATTTTGGCACACCTCTACGGTGCCCGTATCGTCTACTCCCAGCCAATGAACCCCTTGCCCATTCACCCGAATGCGAGGTTGAAGCGTGTCCCACGAATTGCCGATGGTAAACACGCCGGAGCGGTGAATTACAGAATGAGTTCTCCAAAACGCCGTGGTATCTTTTGCACCCGTGTGTATGATGTAACCGTTAAAACCCGTGGTTGATTTGATGTTTAACACTGTGTCTGAAAAGTGAATGGAGCCGTAGTAGATGCCCTTGTTTTGCTTGGTCAACAGGGTGGTTTTACCGTTGATGGTGATTCTTCGGTTGTTGGGCGAGAAAAACACCACCCTGTTGATGAGGTTGGTACCTACCCTGCTGGGAATGGGCACCGTGATTTCTTTGATGAGGTTGTGTGTGGGTGGTGCATTGGTAATATCAATGACATTGGCATATACTTTAGCGTCTGGGGCGCCCCATTCTAAATAATTCACAGCACCTGAAACGTGCTGCACTACCATGATGGGTTTTTTGGATTGTATCAACAGCGACCGATTGAAAATGGTATCATAAATTAATGTATCCTTGGTAACCACCAATTTTTTGCCGTTTAATAGCAATACATTGGGACCAAAACTGTTCAAGTGATAGGTATTTCCTTTGAATGATTTGCCGTCAGAGACAATGAAGAATTCGTAACCAAACTTATTTGTGGGGTGAAGTTGTTCAATTTCAATTCCGTTTGAAGGATAGGCGAACATGTCAAGGGTATAATCTGTCTTTATAATTACTCCAAATGCTGATTTTGAATTGAAGACAGCGATGCTCTTTTTGCAATCACGTGCAGTGATTTTTGATCGCCCTTGATTGATGGTGTAAACAGGTGTTTTACTAACATACGGAATGAATTCACAAATTTGAATGGTCTCTCCTTTATTCAACAATACACTGAACTGCCTGCCGAGTTCGGAAGTATAATTGAGATTAAAATCCACCCAAGTACTGTCGTAAAACGCTGTAACGGTTATAAACCATCCAAATCTAGTCAACCCGGTTTTACCATATCCAGTTTGTTGGCTTAAAGAATTTGGATTATAAATAGTGTAATCGTGGCCACACTCATTTTTTTCTAAAACGGTGTACGAGCCACTGTAACCTTTAATGAATGGATCTGAATCACCCTTCGGGATTGGAGAGAATAATGGAGCATGGTTGATAATTACTGGATCTTTCGATTCTACAAAAACCGTTTTTTTATGCATTATTTTCGCACCATCTGTACGGTGAATAGACAATAAAATACAATCGATTCTAACAATTTTTACAACATTGGCTATTAATTGAATTGATGTGTCAAAGTTTTTATAATTGGTGATTCGAATCTTTTGATCAGTCTTGCTCAGTAGGTATGTAAATTGCTTTTTTAGCGCAATTCCAGTATCTGTATATTCAAAAGCCACCATACTTCCTCCGTATATGGCATAAGTGTATTGTGCCTTAGCCTTGGAGGTTAAAGTCAAAATAAGCAGCGATATGATGAGTCTAATGGATTTCACTAATTACAGTAGCAGGTACACATTGAAACCTAGACAATTAAAACTGATTTTCTGTTGTATTTGCATACTTCAAAAAACAGGTTTACTGTTCTCTTTTTATTATCATTTTTGGTACAAATTAATACTACTTTTAGTATGATTTAGACTCTTTATCTGGTCAACAGAAATTAGCATTCCTACTCCTGCTTTGTTGAAATGAGAATCTCTTATTGTACTATTTATATTACAAAATAACTACAACAAACGGTATTGTTTTTTCATTATAATGCCATTAACATTGTCTAATGCTTGATTATCGATACATCATTGAATTCCTCACTTCAGAGAAAGACTCCATTTTGATAAATTTATATTCAGCAACCGGTAGCAAATCAACCTTAGAAAATCAGTCAAATTCTCTAAGATTATAATTAAAGCAACAAATCAAGATACGTTTTGGAGATTCTAGATTTAAAATATCTCTTTTATTTAGCCTTTATTGTTCTGGGTTATACAAAATACAGATCAACTAAAGATGAAAAGTTTTTGTTGTTTTCTCTAATAGGAATCCTAGATATTTCTACAAATTTATTAAATATATATGTGTTTAAGTCTAACTTAGAGTTGTTATTAGTTCATAATATTATCTCAATTGGATTGTATTTTAAGTTTTTTTATTCTATTGAAAAAAATAAATATTTTAAAAAAATATTTATATCGACTTTTTTCTTATTATCGATCAGTTTTGTGATCGTATTTTTTCTTATAGATTGGCCCAAAAGCGATATCTCACTTTACTCTGTATACGGATTTTTAAACACCTTAGAATACTTAAACTTCATCTTTTTTTCTAGCGCAATGTGTTTAATTATTTATACGATTTTATTAATTAAAATGATTAAAACCGATATCGTCAAGCTGCATTTGATTTTTATCCTTTTCGGAATAATTTCATATCATGTTGGTGAGCTTATACAAGCAGGGCTAGGAGTACATTTTCTGTATGATATAGATATTCATGCAGAATTTACATGCAATCTTCTAACCATCAGACTCTTTACATCGAACGGATTAATTATTACAGGTTTATTATGGAAAAATTGAGTGAATTTACGCTGACCCTCTATGTACTGAGTGTATTTATATTGGGTATAACTTTTATTCTTATTTTGGCGGTACTCAATTCCAAAAAGAAACTTTTATTAGATTTAAAAAAGAAAGAATTAGCATTCCAAACTACACTAAATAAATTGCAACTGCGTACTATAGAAGAAGAACGGCGAAAGCTGGGAAGCACATTACATGATGACTTAGGTCAAATTCTGAATCTCATGCACATGCAGCTTTCTGAGTTGAAAAAAATTCACGTTTCCCATGATTTAGAAAGTTCATCTTTAAAAATGACCGAAGAACTTTGCAACGCCGCTTCTGAAAAGTGCTCTTCCATTTCAAAAATGCTATTTCCAGCCACTCTAATCAGGCTAGGATTCATAGAAGGTTTACATGAATTGATATCAGATATTCAACACGCAACAGGAATTCATATTGTTTTTAAACACGATGATTTTGAAATATCGGATGACAGAGCGAGTAATTTGTTCAGAATATTTCAGGAGCTATTGAATAACACCTTAAAACACGCAAAAGCCAATAAAATTAATATCGAAATTCAAAAATCTACCACTGGTATTAAAATCAATTATTCCGATAACGGTGTTGGAATAGTCAATAATAACAAAAGCCAGGGGCTCGGTACCACTACTATTAAAACACGTCTTCACATTTTAGGCGGTGAAATTCTCGAGTCAAAAGAAGAAATCAAAGGTTTCAAAATGTCATTTATCATGCCTTATGGAAAAGATTAAAATCATCATTGCAGAAGATCATCCATTGATGAGATCAGCCATTTGCAATAATTTGGCTAATGAATCGGATCAATTCGAAGTCATAGGACAATGTTGTGATGGCATCGAATTATTGGAAATCCTCAAATATCAACAACCTGACATAATACTTTTGGACATCGAAATGCCTAGAATGGATGGAATGGAAGTTTTAAAAGCCATTCGCGAAAAATATAATGACACGATAAAAGTCCTAGTATTCTCTGCCAATTTATCGAATTACATCAATTTAAGGCTCATGCAAATGGGTGCAGATGGTATATTATTTAAAAAAAGTTCAGCGGAAGAATTGATTGAGGCAATAAACATTGTTTATAAAGATTCAGTATTTTTTCAAGATTCTTTGGCTTTTAAAATGTTGTCGAACAATCACAACATGAAAAAGGAATCTTTAGAACAATTTAACTCTGTTGACTTTGAGATTCTCCAATTAATGTGTCAACAAAAAAACGCAAATGAAATTGCAAAGGAGATGAAAATGTCGGTGAATACCATTAATAAATATCGCAGCAAGCTAATGGAGAAAACCAATTCTCAAAATCTGGCTGGAATGGTAATTTTCGCTATACAAAATGGAATTTACGTAATTCCAAATTCAAACGTCCCTCAAAAACCTGAACAATTGAATTAAAAGATGAAGTTTCCTATATATTATTCGTAATTAATCTAATGAGAAAACTTCTATCAATTTATTTAATATTATTTTTCAACCCATTATTTTCTCAATCCAAAAAAATTTCAGATGTAAAGGAGAAATATTTACAATCTGAAAGCATAACAATGAAAATAAAAAAGACAATAAATAATACAAACAAATTAAATGCTGAAATATTAGAAATTTATCTAAGATTGAATAGGATCAATAAAAAAGATTATGAAATGCTTTACTTCTCACCCAATTCAGTTTGTATTTTAAAAGGCAAATCAACTCTGCAGAGAATAAAATATTACAGCCGGCATGCGGACAGTTTTGAATATTTTTCAAGACCTCTGGATGAAATAAATGATTGTGTTCAAATCACAGGTGATAATTTAACTGAATTTGAGAATCCATTTTCAGGTTGTTTTTTTGAATTTAAGCGAGATAAGAATAATTTAATTGATCGTGGAAATTCATATTTCTATAACATGAGCTCAAGTTATACCGGCTTTGCTAAAAAATTATGGATCAATAAAACATCACTGTTGATAGACAGCATCGAATACACCATCAATACATTCACAATAAAAGTCACATACCAATATTTTGAAAACTTAGAATATCTAGATAATTTTAATAATGAAAAAATTCCATTTGTTTTCGATTCAATAGTTAGTGAATTAAAAAAATTGCCGATTCAGAAAACTACCCAAACAATTGACACATCTAAAATTTTAAATGAGTTGAATTCTGGATTAACCTTGTTAGACTTTTGGTATATTGGCTGCGAGCCATGCATTAAGGGATTCCCCAAAATACAAAACCTGAGGGACTCTTTCGATGAAACAGCTTTGAAGATTCGAGCTGTAAACCCTGAAGATTCCAAAGAAAATATTTTACATTTCAAAAGCAAACATGATTTTAGCTTTGAAATTGAAAAAGACACATTAAACCTAGCAACATATTTTAATATTAAAATATTTCCTTCCATGTTGTTAATTGATCACACTGGAAGCGTAATTCTAAGAATTGAAGGAAATAAACCCAACGATTTTAATAAACTAAACAATGCAATAAAAGAAAGATGCCTTATAAAAGATTATTGATCTTGCAATATTTCAAATGTACTCAAACGGGGTGCTTACACAGTATCTACAGATAGAATCGACAATTCCAACAATTTTCACCAAACCTCAATTGCTGTCTTTTGTTTGAAATCCAACATTTGACACATAAATTAATTTAGTGTCTTTTGTTAGATTTTGATTATGTTTGCAATAAGAACAAAAATACAGTGGCAAAAGATTACATCATAGAACAACTAAAAAGTGAATTTAAAGGAAAAGAATCATTTTCTAGAGAAGATCTCTTTGATTTCTATCGCCAATTTGAACTCGATTTAAAAGAAACGACATTCAGATGGAGAATTCACGATTTAAAGGCTAATAAAATTATTACTGCTATCAAGAGAGGGCTTTTTACATTTTCATACAAACCTGTATTTACGCCTGATATTGGAGAGTTTGAAAAGAAAATTTCTGGTAAAATTGAAAAGCAATTTGAACAACTAAAGTATTGTATTTGGTCAACCAAAATTGCTCACGAGTTTATGCTCCACATTCCAGGCAAGAGTATCACAATTTTGCAGGTAGAAAAGGATGCTCTTGAACCAGTCTACAGTTTTTTAAAGGACGAAAACATTCGGAATATCTTTATCGAACCAGAGAACAAAGAAATTGACCGATATATTTATGAAGCTAAAAATACAATCGTTTTACAATCACTAGTTTCAAAATCACCAACTCAAAAAGTTAAAAAAACATCCACAATAACACTTGAAAAATTAATAGTAGATTTATTTTGCGATAAAAAATTATTTGCTGCATTTCAAGGAAGTGAACTTGTTCACATAATAGACAATGCTTACAATAAATATTCTATTGACTTTACTAAACTTCTCAACTACTCAAAAAGAAGGAGAAAAGGAACAGAAATAATTGAATTATTGAGCAGTAAAACGAATATCTCAAATACTATTTTACATGATTGATTTAAAATCTCTAACAGCAGAATGGATTGCTGAAAAAAGAAAAAAATACATCAAAGACCCTAACTTGATGGAGAGCATGATTTATGCTCTATATTTACTAGAACAATTGCAATTAACTGGGTTAGATTTCATTTTCAAAGGGGGAACAAGTTTGGTTCTCCTCATGGAAGAACCAAAGAGATTTTCTGTTGATATTGACATTATCGTAAACCCAAAAATTAATCGAGAAGATTAGAAGGATTTCTATCTAAAATTGAAACATCAAGTGAATTTATTAGGATGGAATTGGATGAAAGGAGAAGCTATAAAGGTGGAATTCCTAAAGCTCACTACAAGTTCATTTATTCTTCAAACTTTGCTAATAAAAATAAAGAAGGTCAGGTTATTTCTAATCCTGAAAGAGAAATATTACTAGATGTATTATTTGCTGAGAACCATTATCCATTAATTGTTGAAAGGGCTTTAGAAACAGAATGGATAAAACAAACTGGCACTTCGGTAATTGTCAAAACTCCCGACATCAATTCTATTACAGGTGATAAACTCACCGCATTTGCTCCAAATACAACAGGAATTCCTTACCATATAGAGAAGGAAAAGGAAATATTAAAACAGCTTTTTGATGTTGGCAGTTTGTTTCATTTACTGACAGATTTGGAAGTATTCAAAACATCATTCATCGAGTCAGCAAAAGGCGAAATTGCCTATAGACCTGAAAGGCAAATTGGATCTGTTGAGAAGGTATTAAAAGACACTATTGAAACAGCCTTGTTGATTGCTCGAAAAGACATACTTAAAACAGATGATGAGAAAGCAAAATACAAAGAGATCAGCACAGGGATTAATCAATTCAGACATTTTGTTTTTCAAAGCAATTTTGACATTTTAGAAGCTCAAGTTGCAAGTGCAAAAGCTGCCTATTTAGCTGCAATAATTCTAACAGACTATAAGGGTGAATTGATGTTGTTCAGAAAAGAGATCTCGAAAGTGGATTATTTCATACAACACCCTGAATACAACAACTTAAATAAGAGGTTAAAGTTTGTAGCGAGTGGAGAAGCACTTTATTACTGGTATCAGACTATCAATTTATTGTTCCCAAATTATCAGTAGTCAAGCATTTTGTCCAATAACTCACTAATAGATAAATAAACATTGTGAAATAGGCTGTGATTTTTATCCATTAACGATTTAAACGGTTATCGAAATCACCCAAAAACGGCAAATGGCCGTATGTGCTCACCGAGATCTTGTAAAATCTTTATATTTTTAGTATTTCACCACTTTGTTTATAAAACTACCGTTATGGGTGTGCACCGTAACAAAGTAAATGCCGGCAGGTAAATGTGCCATATTGATAGAATTTTGGCTGGTTTGAATGCGCTCTATGAATTGGGAGTTGACATTGAAAATATCTACATGGGAAGTCGATTCTGCTTCCCAGTTCAAGGTGTTCTCGGTGGGATTTGGGAAGAAATTTAAGGTTTTATTTTTATCGAGTTTCTTGGTTGAAACTATGTCATTAATATTGATTTCATAAAAAGCTGTGTCGCTCCCGAAATCATTTTTTGCGACGCAATAGAGTAGGAATATTCCGGTTTTTTTGTATGAGTGAATGAAGGTCCGCTGATTGAAATTTGAGTCTACACTGCCATCCCCATATTTAAAATAGAAGTTTGCATTGAGTGCCCCCTTGTAATTAATCGTAACGTGGTTATACGTAATTTTTTCAATATCAAAATCGCAAATTGGAGCTTTTGAGAGTTGCGTAACCGTGCCGTTGACTGAGTTTAACGGTTGTTTTGCTGTTTTTTTAAATCCGTAATCCAAATCAGGCCGAAGGTCATTGAATAGCGACAAATAACGGGCTGAGTGATGAGAAACAAACTGCGTAGAATATGGGTGATTCGTTGAAATATCTTCGTTTCTGGCCCAAACCAATGACCCATCCATTCTATACTCTGCCGAGTATTTGCCCTTTGCTAAAGGATATTTGAAGTACGGTGATTCATCCATATCGACGGTCGGCGTGTTGTAGGCTCCATTGTTATCGCCGGTAAGGAAAATGAGTGAATCTCCATCCGAAAATGTGTGAATGATTCCATTGGGGAATCCCAAACTATGAATTTTTTTGGTTTTGGGATTATATGTAAAAAGGCTTTTATTGTAATTATTTATTTTTTGCCATTTTAAAACGGTTTGATCTAAGGCGATTGAATCCATTTTTGAACATTGAAACCAATATCCATCAGCCAGTTGTCCGCAGTCATAAATAAAAGGAAAAAGCGTATCCGAAGAGTTTACAAATTCAATTTCATCGATAGACCAACTGTCCATATTTACATTTATCCAATATAAATAATTCTTTTTTCTAGAAAAATTAACGGGCCTTTTAATGGATACGGGGGAAGAATTATTTATTTTATAAACTGGGAAATACGGAAAATTCGAAGCCATTGTTGGTGCATAATTTCCCGCAATAAGTGCCCCATCATTTCTAAAACAAAGATTCGAGGTTGTTGTATTAAAGCTAACCGGAAATGTGCCTACCATTGAGTTGACAATGTTTGTTTGTCCGAACTCATACTGCAATAAGATTGCTGTAGATTGAGAATCGGGCAGAAGCAATTGTTTCGGAATGGTTTTATGAAATGGGGTTGCAGCTCTTGGTGGTGGCGGAGTTTGAAAGTACAAACAATACTTTTTATCGTTTGCCCAAATCAATTTGGTTTGATTTTGAATGTTTCCAGTTACAAAATAATTTTGCAACGAAACCGCTGCACTTTGACTGATTTTAATCACTGCATATCCCGAAGTGTCGGGAATGTTAAAGGCTGAAGTTTTTTGAAATTCAGAGAAGCACAATATGGAATCTCCTGTTACTTTACAATAAAGCAACAGATCATTTCCACTGATTAACGCATTGACTACGTTAATGTTGCCAACTGTAGAATTCAGTGAAGTTGCGGTGAGATTCACTAACCAATTTGGTGTTTTCGCATTCATGAAAGCCACTGCAACGTCTTGAGTATTCAAGGTTTTGTAGGATAATTTTTTTCGATAGTTTTGAGGGACATTTACCAAGACCAGGCTATCGAGATTCATACTTTTTGAACTGCTGATGGCGTTATCGTCTAAAATCCAGAAGTATTGATTCTCATTTACAGGTTGAACTCTTGAACCGGTATAGATATACTTTTCAAAGGTTGCATATTGGAAATGATTCCCTAATTTTTGCGCATTCAAACCACAAAAACAAACAAAACCAAGTATCAAAAAACTGTATTTCAACTTCATTAATTTCTGCAAAACCGAATTTACTCACTTTTCATAAAGAAACCACACCAATTATATACCCAAATTAGGATTGTTTCTAACCAAGAATTTATATTTCTAATGGATACTTTTGTCATACACTGAATTCTCAAGCGAGCTTCGAAAGCCTTATTCTTCTCGAACCAAGTTGTTCTAAATTTAATTTTTGATTCAATAATATTTAATGATAATCAATCGTTTAACCTTAAATCCATCATTTCAAATTAATCCTTGAAGCATTTCACCCTCATATTGTTTTTTGCTTTAATGGGTGTTACCAAAGCCCAGCAAAGTAATCATTTGGTGGTTCAATCTTATCATGATATTTTGGATATTAAAGAGAAATCATATTCTGAAGCAGCGAAAAAATTAGTATTATATGATTTAAATTTTAATTATCCTGATATTAAAGTAGATAAAATAGAAAGTAACCGAATTATAAATGATAAAAAATTATATAATATTGGGCTTTATGAGTCGCCTGGTTATTTATCTATTTCGAATTTACAAGGAAATTTAATAGCATACCTACACAATAATATTCTATACAATAGTAGCGGCGATTCAATTGATTTTTTATCTCAATATGGAGGATTTTATGGAGTTGTATGCAATTCGAATTCAAATGATACTTATACCCTATATTATATCCAAAGTAAAACTGAATTCAATGCAAATAGCTTTCATCTTCAAAATTTTAATCAATCTGGACCGCCTTTTTATTTAAAGCATGATGATTCGTTTTTTTTGGTTAAAGCGGTTTATAAAAATAATGTAAGAATAGAGAAAAGTAAAATACCCGGTATCGAATTCTATGGAAAGTCATCCTTATTACAAAGTAATTTGACAATATTTAAATCACGATTAAATCAAATTAAAATACAATTTGTTTGGAATTACAATTTATATGAGATTAATACAGACAATAACCACCAAATTAAATATAAAAAAATATTTAACTCTACTCGCTACAGCGAATGTGAATATCATGATTGGCTTGGGGTTATTGGTTTTGAGATTATATCTGGATTAGTTACTTCACCTTCAGGAAGATGGTCCGTATTTAATCATGCAGATTTATATTGTTCAAATAATTCTTATATCATGTCAAAGAATAGTTTGTTTGTGATTGATAATGAAGCAGATTTGAAAATAATTAAATCACTGAGTGACTCAGGATATTTGGGGAATCAAGTTATAAAATGTTGGCAAAAAGCCGTTTTCACAAAAGAAGATTCCACTTTTTTAGTTCAACAAACTACGGCAGATGTACAGATATTAAATAAGCCAACTAAAATGAATGAGATTATTCTTGAAATTCAAATTAGAGACTCATCATTAATCACTAAAGATTATAAAATTTTAATCGATTCTCATTTTGCAGTCGTGAATCATTACCCTAAGCAGCAAATGGGCTTAAAAGATTTTCATCTTGGACCAAATGGGAATATTTATGTCTTTTTAATCAGTCAAGAGATAAAAAAATCTAAGATGGGTGAAAATACACCATACAATCAATATCATATTGCTAAGCTAAAAAAGGGAAATACCTTTTTTTATTTTAAAGATCCAACATTGATTTTTGAAGGAGTAAATCACATTTCCACAGATGATGTTTATACTCGTCATTCGATTAACAAATTAATCTACTTCCCAGCCACACCCATTCCCTATCACTACATCAATTTCACCAATAAGAGCATCTGCAACGACTTGACCCATGAATTCACCAATGAAACTGATACCAACTGGTTTGATCATTTCATGTGGTTTTGGGGGGATGGCGACTCTACCGCAAGCCATAAATCGCAGCCCATTGTGCGAC
>JACCDY010240180.1_pt1 | contig 85543 bp, 81 predicted proteins | sample 7446391 | NCBI WGS metagenome assembly JACCDY01 (sample SAMN15323451, study PRJNA562643) | freshwater metagenome | isolation source: river surface water | place: USA:Blue River Watershed | collected 2017-08-18
CCGTAGGCCTCTAAAAGAAGTGCCTTCGGCTTCGCAACGGCGCTTACCCACATGTAGGGAACCGCGGCAGCTCCTGCATAGCCTCCTCCATAGTAGGCGAGCCGCAGGGGTTCGGGATAGGCCGAGAGGCGCTTTAGGCTGCTGGCGCACCTGTATTCCCACACACTATCAGGTTTCGTTGGGATTCGGAGGAGGACTGTAGGATGCGCAGTAGGTTCATGGAATATCTGGATGACCGAGAGCATCGTGGGCGGCTCGTAGACGCACTTCCATCCATGGAGCGCCATCCAGAGCCACAGAGACTCCTTGCCTTTTTGTGTTAGAACGGCCAGAATCGCGGGGTTTTCGTTTTCCGTTGTAAGACACGCATCTACGAGCCAATGCTTCGGTGGAAGAGCAATATGCACTCTGGTGCCTCCTACAAAATGCACCAGGGTGCTATTGGTTCCGTACCAGGTTTCACCGATGGGCACCAAGGTCGCGTGCTCCTCCGCAATCCAGCGTACCACTTCTTTACCATCCACACTATCCAATATTCCCAACATCTGAGTTAGCGCATTGGCCTTGTGCACGAAAAGTGTCCCGTCGCGATGTGTAAAGCCCACCTGAAAGCGTTTATCGGGTTCCTGGAAAATGCGGTGCGGGTTCCTGCCCGTCGCCACGGGCGCCACCCATACATCCGGATAGCGCAAGAGGTTCTCAACAGACGAAAAATAGATGCGGTCCCCCACGATTTCCACGGAGGGGCCTACGGGGTCGCGACGCCATACGCGACGCGGTTGCGCCGCCTTGGGACCCCAGTGCCATACGGAGAGTTCCAGGTGTTCCGCGCCCTTCCCGATGTCCTCCAGCGTATAGAACCAGCCATCCGCGCCAAACCCGACGTCCGACCAGGCCGTGTTGGTGTGCCAGGTACCCACCCAGACATACACAGTATATCCCGCGGGACCGTGTTGTTTTGCCACGCGGTGCCCGCACCAGTCAAAGTGCACGTCGGCATGCTGGCGGCCGACAGGATGTGCTGCGTTCTGAAACCGGCGCATGGCGCCGCGCCAGAAACGAAGACGGGAGGGAGGGAGGTGTTGGATGTGTTGGTTCCAGAGGGTGTCTTCGGTTTCCACGGCCGCCTTGAAGGCCGCGGAGGTGGGGTCCTCCAGGACCGCGAGGGGGTCCCGCCATTTCGCGTGTCCCAGGTCCCGCCAAGGATTGGCGGTGTAGGTCTTGGGTGGCATTTTTGGAATCCCTTTGCTTCCTACACATAAAATCGGCGAAAAGAGTAAGAATGCCCGCCTCCCCGATTGTGCGCGTTGAGAAGTCCGGCAAGGTGCCGCGGTACACCGTACGCAAGGTGTTGAGCGACGAGGAAACCAAGAAATACGAGGGCAAGTTCCTAGAAGCCAAGGATTTCCGCATTGTACTCAATTCGGACGCGGATGTCTACACGGAAGACGGCGACCTCCTGTTGAGTTTCCGAAAGGGCGTCCTTCCCCAAAAGCATATTGAGGAAGCCTACGCGGGTATCAAGGATTTCATTACCACGACCACAACGGACCGTGGTATCGCCACGGGGTCCAACAAGGGTCTCGGCACCGGCCAGAAGAAACCCGTCATGAGTAATATCATTGGCTACTTTGACAAATGGTCCATAGCACAAAAGGCGGTCTTCAAGCGCGCCGGTATGAAGGCACCTACACGCTGCCGTCTTACCAAGTTTACCGCGAATTTTCCGGCCAAGTGGCAGCGCGTTATTCCGCTCATTCAGGATATTGACCGCCAGTACAAGCTCTTGACACCTAAACACTGGGCCAGCCAACATACGGCGGCCATGAAAACCCCCTTTCGCATTGCGAATACGGCATTCTCAACAGTCACCACCAATCTGAACTTTCGTACGGCTGCCCACCACGATTCCGGTGATTGGGACGAGGGGTTCGGCAATTTAGTGGTCATTGAGCGGGGCACCCCCTACGGAGGTGCCCACACCGGTTTCCCACAATACGGTGTCGCCGTGGATTGTCGTGAAGGCGATTTCCTAGCTATGAAGGTGCACGCATTACATGGCAACTCACCTATGATTCCCACCGATGAAACCTCACAACGTATCAGTCTCGTCTGCTACCTCCGCAAGAAAATTGTGGAAAAATGCCAGGGCGAGAAGCTGTACGACCCCGTGGCGCTCCAGAGACAGATTCAGGCTCGCATGACCCGCAAGGTGGTAACCAACAAGCGCGGAGTCGCAGCCTCTAGGAAAACGCGCAGAGCTGTATTGGTTGACGTGTTTTAGCCCAAACACGCACATACATATGTTGAGGATGGTTGATTCCTCAACATATGTTTAGGTCCTCCGTAACTAAATAGAAACACCTGATACCTTGTTCAGAATGGCACGTGTATAAGAAACGCCCCCAACAGAGTATTGAATTATCATAGGTTTTACAAAAGCCCAGAACACACCAAAAGGGAGATTCTGGGCCTGATTTGTAAAGACGGTGGTTTCAGCATTTCCAACAATAAGCATGTCATTTACCTGACCCGAAGCCGTATCAAAAATGGAGGTATTGAATCCAAACTGTAAGAAAGCGCCGTCATTGTATTGAGGCTGTGCCACACCCACAACTGTATCTATGTAACTAACATCGCGGTCACCACTAGGCATATAAACAACTTGAAATTTTCTGGCAATTCCGGGTTGAACAATGCGGATATTCTGCCATCCTGCAAAAGACATCCAGTATGTTAGCAAACTGGGCTCAATTTCCGTAATAACACTGAATGTACCCATATCACGTCCTATTATCCATGTGATGCCACGAAGGTCGTTTTCAATGCGAAACAGTGTTGAATTCTCAACAGTAAAAAACGTATAGTCTATTGTGTTGGGGGATGCCGGTAGGTCCGGAATGGCGTAGGATTGTATGCAAAAGTTCTTGCGTAGTGAGCGCGGTTCCTCCCTGAACCGCACAACGGACGTCATATTAATACTCTTCTTAATAGGCCATTCTAATAAAAAAATGGCCTATTAAATTGCTACAGCTTAGTTCACTTTATAGACTGCGATTAGATTGAGAGACTGGCAAAGCCGGCGGCAGATACATTCGCGCCAGGAGTACCCGCCAATACCTTGTCATATCGGGTGTACACCTGCATGGTACCAGACGAGGCATATGAAAAGCCGTTCATGTTCACCGACACGCGATTGTTGACATATGAGAAACGACTGCTAGTATCCTCAATGTGGAACCACATACCGGCAATATTCACATCTACGAAGTCTACGAGGTAGGGGTGGACGACGTTGAAAGATACAATGCGAGTCGTTGCATTGTAAGTAACATCCGTGGGTGTCTCTGGGGTGAAATCGTTCAGAAGAGGCAAGCTATTAAACAGCTCCTGACTAAAAGTTACCGTAGTGATAGGAATTCCCTGTGAATTGCGGTATTGAATAGGGAAAGCAAACGCGAATGCAGTATTCCAGCTGCTAGTGCCAGTTTGACGAGTACCAGGTAGAGGCACCTCAATATACTTCGTCTGCTGTAGGATATTCTGCTTTTGGAAACCCTGGATACCGTTGTTGAGCAATGGGAGGGGAAGGTCAAACACCAAATCACCCAACATGGTGTTGTAGCCATAATCGGTAAACTGAAGTGCGAACAACCACGTGGAGTTACCTGCCCTACGCTTACCTACCAACTGAAAAGGAGGAGGAGGAATGTTGAGGCCCTGGTTCACACCGGAGTAAACATAAGGAGTATTGTCGGGCAAGGTAATGGAGTAAGTAGCCAAGATAGCGCGTACAAACTCCTCAACCGCGTTAAAACGATTCTCATAGGTATCCAGATAGCTAGTAACAGTGGAAACAACGGCATCGTAATCAACCTGAGGCACCTTGGTAGCGACAAGTGCATCATTGCTAGCAACATATGCATCATACTGGGTCTGGGCAACCTTTGATGCCACAGCGGCGTTGTTGGAGGCAATGTAGGCATCAACGGCGGATTGCTCAGCCTTGAGAGCAATGGCAGCATTCTGGGAAGCCTCGCTCAAATCATATGAAGCCTGTGAAACCTTGGAATTCACGGCGACGTTGTTAAGAGCCACATATGCATCATAATCAACCTGGGCGACCTTGGATGCAACGACCGCATCCTGAACAGCCTTATCGGCAACGTATGTAGCCTCGGTAAGCTTGGTAGCAATAAGGGTACCAGTCTGGGTACTGTAATTAAGGACATCTACAGCATTGGCCTTGCTGGCGTTAATGGTACTCTGTGTCACATTGTATGAATTGAAGTCATTGATAGCAAGCTTTGTATCAACCCTGGCATTCACAGCAGCAAAATCTTGTCCAACACGTGAAGAGAAGGTTGACATCTCAGAATTATACTGAGACAGGGTAACCCGTGCACCGACACGAGTACCTACCTGTGAACTCAAATTCACCAAATCTGTCTGGGCGGCACGAGTAGCAACAAATGCATCGTTGGAGAAGACGTATGCATCATATGCAGTCTGGGCAACCTTGGAAGCCACCGCAACGTCATTCAATGCAACATAGGCTGAATAATCGCTGAAATCTACCTTTCCAGCAATAGACGAGTTCTGAGCCTGGTCATACTCCCACTGTACAGTAGTAGCAACCTTTGTTGCCAGAGTACTGGTCAACTGGGAATCGGCATCACGCAGCTCCTGGGTCACGGTACTAAATAGCAGCTCACTTACCTTGGACTGAATCTCGCTCTCAACACGTCCGGCGATATCAGTCTCAATAGCGGTAGCGCGGTCCTCAACGGCCTGCAAACGTCCATCCTGTTCGGCGTCCTTGGTATCAAGAAGAGCCATCTTAGCATCATACACCGAGACATCCACCTTCACACCGGAAAGAGTGCTGAGGTACTCGTCGTGTTGGACATCCTTCGTATCCAAAACTGCATAGCGAGCATTAGCAGTGGAGAGGTTTTGCACAATGGCAAGCTCAGCAGCCACAATACGGTCGCTAGCTCCAGCAATCTGCTGGGCTTGGTAGAGAGATGCACCAGTAAAGGACATTGTGTATTGTTTATATCAATGGTGAGTATTATTCTTCAGAGACACCGAACCCCCCACCCTCGCCGGGAACTCCAAATTTCTTAACATTGTCCAGGGTCACGACCTCTCCAGTGTCACTTTCTATGCGGTATGTTTGTACCATAATTCGTATAAACTGTTCCAATTTCTCAACCGTATTCTGTAGCTGAACATATGAATCATATGTAATTATTAAAGAATCCTCTTGATTTGAAGTAGGTTTCAACTGAAGCGTGTTGAGAGCTGCAGTATTTGCGGTAATAACTCTTGGTTTTTTCAGAGCCGAACTCATTTATAGTATTAAATGTATTCGTAGCTATACTTAAACGAATTCTATGAAGCCCGGGGGATATTAGGACGTGTTGGTAGCACCTGAATTCCCAACATAGAATAGAAACCTCATGACGAAGACACGTCGTCAGCGCAGAACAGCTGCTAAAAAGGCCACACGACGTGCTAGCGTCAGAACAAAAGGCGATTGGCGTGTTGTTATACCTTCCTACAAACGCGAACAAACAGTCCAGAGCAAGACCCTCGCGACTCTACAACGTTACGGCATTCCTGCGTCACGCATTACCATCTTCGTAGCGAACGAGGAACAACGGGCCATCTACGCGGCGGCCTTGCCCAAAGGCGCAGTGAAGGAGCTGATTGTAGGTGTCCCAGGACTCGCCCAGGTCCGCAATTTCATCCTGGACTATTACCCGAAAGGCACCAAAATCATCATGATGGACGACGACGTCACCGGTTTCGTGGAGCGCCGTGAGGATGGTGGTATCCGACCCCTGCGCTCTCTGAAGGCCGTAATTGACCGCGGCTTCGCGGAGGCGGCCAAGGCCGGTGCAACCCTATGGGGTGTGTACCCCGTCCCCAACGGCTTCTTCATGAAGCCCACCGTTACCCGTGACCTCAAGTTTATCATCGGCAGTTTCTGGGGCATCGTGAATCCTGGGGCGACCGGACCCGGTGGTATACTGCTACCCATGTCAGAAAAGGAGGATTACATTCGTACCCTGATGGCCTGGGACCGCGACGGCACTGTGGTGCGCCTCAACTTCGTGAGTCCCAAGACGGCGTATTACAAGGAGCCCGGCGGTATGCAGACCGACCCCCAGCGCCTCGCGAAGCAAAAGGTTGCTGTGAAATTCCTGATGGACACCTGGCCCGACAAGGTGATGCTGAACCCGCGCCGCAAGTCCGATTATCCCGAAATTCTACTGCGGCGTGTAGGTGTTTCGGCGTAGCTTTCGTGTTTTACGACTTTTAACAGAAATTAACGTGGGTGCGAACGTATGTGTTGGGGTTGGAGTTGCGGTTTGTTGATGCGTTAAGGGATGCAACATACTCAGCAACTGAGTATAATCGGGTTTCTCAACATACGCCTCCATAAGTTTCCACTCCCAACTAAACTCGTCCGCCTCATCCATTCTATCCGATTCAGCTTTATGAAGTGCCGCAAATTCACTATATGTTATATGTTGCCATGAGCCATCCAAATAGGCAGATATAATCAATTGTAGAAAATCCCGAGACCACATGGGTGTTCCGGTAAAGCCATAGAATTGTACCAATTTAGAATGAATGTCTTCGGTCATATATCGCAAATGTATATCCGATTTCTCATTAGTGGTAAATCGTTCGCGAAGTAATGAATAGAGTCCGTGCAGCACATAAGTCGGTGGTAAATGGGTTTCGGGTTCTAATGGCTCCGGTGAGGTATAGTCATACTGGCGTTTATCAACGCTGTATTCAGGGACTATACCCTCCGTGACTTCAACACCACCATCCCCTACAAGGTTCCCACCCCCTGTCATAAACTGCTCAATAAATGGAAATGGTTTAGGAAAGATATGCGTGCGTCCGTCGTATTCAACAAAAGTTGCACGATTTGACACATTTAGTACGCGTTTATTGAAAAGTCGCGATGCCTTATAGACACTTGCGAGTTTTGAATACGTTGCAAGGTTCATGGCATCCGCCGGTTTACTCATAAATATGCGCGTTTGCTGTTGGATTTGTTGAATAGCCTCGCGTAACATGTTGGCAATGGGGGATGTCCGTGTAAATCGTATATATTTATCCGTCTGCGTATAAAATCCCCCGTAATTCAACACCTGGTTAATATCATTAATGGACCGTTGATTGTGCGCCTCAACGGCATCTGCCTCCAGTTTTTTCCAGCTTATGGCAATATCGTCCATGGCAGGGTGATACTGAAATGTCTTTTTACCTGTTTCCGAAGACTTTGATATGCATGCCGGAACTTGCATTAAAATGGACCGTAACCCGACATTCATATCGTTGCTGAATACGCATACCTTATTACGAATGCCATTGTATTCATTACGTTGTTGGGCATATGCAACTTGCAGGGTATCGCCCAATTCTTTACAAAGAACATATAACTCCCCTGTTTCATAGGATACGTCCTCGCGTGTCGTTGTCATCGCGTTAAACCAGGCATTTTTAACGGCATTTCCGTGAAAATAGGGGAAAATCGTTTTATAGTTGCTATCAAACGTAAAGTGGTGTGTTTTCATACGATGTACAAATTGTATTTGACACGAACCATCCCTATTTAATATGGCTTCAAACCGCTGAAGATTCGGAAACCCCAGTGCTTCTAAAGATATAGGATGTTCGTTGAATCCTACGCTTTCATCACAATCCACGTAAGGTGTGCGGGAACCAGGATCTATATACGAACCGGGATTCAGAACAATACGTATGTCGGCATTAATAGTGCGTGGTGATATCCCGCAATCATGAACCGCTTCCGTAATGCCCGGTGCCAACGCCGCAAATGTGCGACCCAAATCCGTATAATTGTCTGCCTGCAAAATACGGGGTCGTATAGCCTTATGTTTTTGCAGGAGTGTATTAAAGAGGATGACGGACCGCTGTAAGGAATCTCTGGCGGAAATTGTATTCCCATTGCGCTTATAAGATATTACCAATAGGTCCCCAAATAAGTTATCTGCAATATGGTGAAAAAAAGGTAAATGATTCGGTTTAATATATTCGGATGCTTGCAATGCGTCCTTTTCCACGTCTAATCGTGATAATGAACGATGCAGTTCTTGTAGGTCGCCTGTAGAAGCCCATTTATCGTGACGCAACTTGCGTGTTCGCGCCCGCATACTCTACACAATGTCCATATAAACACCCCATAATATAAACTAGTAATACACTCCCGTATGTCCGCCGCTGCCCGCGTTGTTATTCTCTGCCGCAAAAGCCAATGGGGTCTCGCCAAGGACGCCGCATGGGTGGAACAGGTCCTCCGCGAAGCCCATGCTACCCGTACTCTTTCTATCGTATCCATTGACCATATAGATCCGATAGAATGTATTAATCCACGCCCTGTAGATATCCAGATACACTTGGAAGTGCCCTGCCGACTTGCATGGCCCTGGGCGAAATACAATATCGTCGTGGTGAATCCCGAGTGGTGGCCAGCGACAGCCTGGAACTGGGCTCTGACCGCCGCAGACCGTGTGGTATTCAAGGGACCCCATGCCGCCGCGCTTTTTCCAGAGGTGGACCCCAAAAAAGTCACGGTCATTCCTTGGCGTATTCCCGCGGCATATCAGGGCTCCCAACACACTCCACAGAAAGAAAAAGAACGCAAGTTCCTGGCCGTTGTAGGTGCCTCGGCGAATAAAACGGCGGCTATGCGCACCGTGGTGTCCACGTGGTCTCAACACGCGACATGGCCCCTGTTGGAAGTGTGGGGTACACCGCAGGTCGTGGAGGAACTCCGCGGCTGCTTGCCCACGGATTGCTCGGCACCTGCCAATGTCACCTGGGTTTCCGAGTACCGGTCCGAGGACGACCTCAGAGCCGCCCAGAGGGCATCGGCGTTCCATTGCTGCGCCTCGGTCGCCGAGGGATGGGGGCATACGATGGGTGAATGTGCCGCTGCGGAGAGCTTGCCTCTCTGGTGTGACCTGCCTGTCCAAAGCCACGCCTGGCGCATTCTGGGTGACGTGGGACGCATTAACACGGATACATCCATCGGTGCTAGCGCTAGCACTGGTGCTGACGCTAGCGCAGCAACAAAAAATTGGAATCATTGTGAGGAGGGGTCTAAGGGGAACGCTCCGCAAATGGCTACGCCATTTGGGAGCATTGACCCCCCGCTCAGCTACGCTGGCGGGGGGAACGTTAGTTCCCCTCTGAAATACCGTGAGCCCCCAAGGCTACTGGATGTGAAAAATGTAGAGAGGGCTGTAGAGAGCCTGTTGGCCCTGGATACCGCAGCATATACACAGGCCGCCACGTCGTTTCGGAGGGCGGGTGTACAGTATTCCGTGAGTTGGCGTGAATCCTGGAAGGGTATGTTGAAGCCCCTGTTTCGCGAGATGCGTCGTAAAGAGCAACCGCTTGTCCTGCGACGCCTGAAGGCCGAGGAACTCCCAACAGTCGGCATCGTCACGCTTACGCGCAACCGTCCTAAATGGTGGACCAATATGGCCCAGAATATCCTGAAAACGGATTACCCGACCGAGAAGCTCGTGTGGGTAATCGTGGACGACGGTGATACGGAGTTGAAAAACTCCGTGAACCAAGGCTCCAAGCCTTTCAGTGAGGGGAGTGGTCGTGTAGACGAGCAGGTCCTCAAATTCCAACAGTCCGCCCCCTCCATCCGCGTAGAATACCTCTCTCTCCCCAAGCCGCTCAGCATTGGTGCCAAGCGCAATCGCGGCTGTGCAGCAGCCGTGGCAGCAGGTGCCGAGATCCTCATGATGATGGACGACGACGATCACTACCCTAAGTCCTCCGTGGAAGCCCGTGCTACTTACATGCAGCTCCTCAAAGTCCCCTGCGTCTATTGCTCCCGCCTGCCCATGTATGACTGCAAGCGCTATATTTCGGCGATGAATGTACCCCCCTTGGATTTGGCGCCCGCCGAACGCGTATCCGAGGCGACGTTGGCATTCACCAAGGCGTTTTGGGAGGAACGGGGTTTCCCTGAGGAAGTGGCCGTCGCGGAGGCGGAGGACTTTATTGCGGGTCGTGAGGCGGCTACGGCCGAAATTGTACCTGAGGGTGTGATCGTGAGTTTCCTACATGGAAAAAACTATACGGCCCGCAATGTTCCAGCCGCGCAGGACGCCAATGGCTGCCACTACGGGTTCTCGGATGAGTTTTTCATGTACCTGTGCGAACGGGGCGAAAACAAGGACTAGTTGTTCATTCACCAAATGCTCACAGCGGGGATAGCGAGGCGTTGTGTTGAAAATGCCGCCTTTCGCCAATTCCGCCAATAAGCCGCTTCGTCAAAGACGAGAGACGTTTCAGCATCATCCTCGGGATCCGGCATGATGGTGAAATAGTAGATACTTTCGGAGTTCCCTACATGCATGTAGAGTGTTGCGGGCTGCTCGCCGTCGCGTTGGCGATTCCAGGAGAAATAATAAGGCAGCTGCATATCCGTACAGAAGAAATGGAAGGCGAGGTCCTCTAGGTCAGGATATTTCTTGGCAAGGTAGGCGAGAAGGTTCAGCCAGAGCTGCAATTTATCGCCGTTCATATGGTCTATGAGTCGGTGGGAATCGCAGCCGGTATCCATGAACTCCGGTAAGGACCAGAGGGTTTTGAACGGGTCGCGCATGTGGAGAAACGCGGCGTGCCGCCACTTCGCAAGGACAGGCAGATCCCAGTCGGCGATATCTATGGCGTAATCTGAGGGATTGTGGGGAGTCGCGGTGCAGCCGAGTGTATAAGACCAGGTTCCCATGGTGTGTATTGAATGGTTTGATGGATGCAGGGATATTACGGTGTCATTTTTGACTTGCGGTATAGAAAGTAGAGAGATGTTCAAATCCAAACCCATTCCACACGGATCGCCACCCGGTCCGTATACAGGGAAAATTACAATGGCTCTAAAATGGATCAATGAAGGCGATGAAGAGAAGGCACTAAAGAATCTTTACATGCCATTAGGAATTAGACATCCGGATGTTGGACAGCTAAGAGATTCTTCTGGAAAGCACGAACTCCATGCCGCAGCCGAGAAAGGATTCGCCCGTATGGTTGATGCACTTCTGAATAAGTTTCAGGATCAGTTGCATGTGGATGATACAGACAACTCCGGTCATACTGCACTTTATCTTGCCAGTATCCATGGATTTCCAAACATCGTTGATCAGCTGTTGGTAGCGGGTGCAGATCCGAATATTGCAAAAAAAGATACAAAAACGGCTCTTACGATAGCCAGTTACAAGGGGTATCTAGAGATTGTCAAGAAACTTTTGGCGGCGGGGGCGGATGTCAATAAAGTTCCAACAGGCCAATATATGGGCACAGCCTTGGTGTTGGCTGTCACTAGTAATCATGAACTGGTTGTGGATACTCTCTTAGCGGCAGGCGCCGACGTTAATCTTCGGTCGAACGAAGGATATACGCCCCTATGGTTGGCTATCAATCAACCCAACTTCAAAATCGCAGAGACATTGTTGGCAGCTGGGGCGAATCCCAACATCGTAACAGCGGGGCAAGAAACACCTCTCCAGCTCGCTTTCAATAAATTGTTTGGTCGTAATGGACTTTACTATCAAACCAACGATTACGATATTTTGAATAATTTGATGGACGCTGGAGCCGATGTAAATATTAGGGATACGAAATGGGAAGGTGGAACTCTTTTAATAAAATCTATAAGATTAGCATCTCATATTTTTATGTTTAACATGAATTTGGCTACCAAAGTGTTGGAATCAGGAGCCCGTGTGAATGATACGGCGCCGGATGGACAAACGGCACTCCACCTTGTGTGTAAGAGTTCTTACGAAAGCGTAAGTCGCATTCTTACGCTTCTTTTGGAAAAAGGTGCCGATGTGAATGCCAAAGATAAAAATGGCTTGACACCTCTTCATGTTGTCGCAGAGTTTGGATCCGCCCTCGTTCTTGAAAAATTATTGGAGAAACGCCCAGATATCAATGCCCAAACGAAGACGATTAAAGAGACACCTCTTTTTATGGCGTGTACCCACAACAACATCGAGATCGTTCGAACTCTTTTGGCAGCGGGGGCAAATCCCAACATTCCTGACAAGGATGGCGACACGCCGCTTTTGTGGCTTTCCGAGAATACGGAGTCTTTGGACGATGTTGGGGATAACAATAATGACGAGAATGATGAACAATGGGCAATCATTGAAACCTCAGTGGATATTGTGAAGCTGCTCGTGGCTTCGGGTGCAGATAAGACGCTTCGCAATAAGGATGGCCTGCTTCCTTTTCAGATCGCCAGAAATCCAGAGATTCTCAAACTTGTGAAGATTGACCAACAATCCAATACTGCACCCCTAAAATGGCAGGGATGGACGCGAGGTGATGCCTCTATGTTAGATGGTATATTTGGTGACGAAGAAACAGCAAAAAACTTCGCTCTATGTCCCGTATGTATGAAGTATGTTGTGCGATCCGAGGCCTGTATGTATATGAGTCATAATTGCTCAAAGGCAAAGGGTTATTTTCACAAAGAGCTCTACAAGAAGTACAAGAACATTGAAGGTGTTGTGAACTGGTGCACTATTTGCGGTCGTATTTGCAAAGGACATAACCACTACAAATTGACATTGGCCCAGGGAGCCGTACCGGCTATCATTCATGGTAAAGATCCCTTCGCAAGGTCCTGCGAGGGCGAAGGGGGTGGCGGTGTTATTGAAAAACTCCTCCGCTTCCGCCGCTTACGCGAGTATGCTAGAGAGCTTCAATCAGAGGTTGGAAAAATGGGATGGTGGGAAGCAATGGATGAGTTATGTGAGGAAATGTGGAATGCACCTACGGCTAGGGCTAGATCAGTTGTAAAAACCATGCTAGAAGGCAAAAAATACAATATCCCCAACACCAACTTCCCTCTTTTGCTTCCACAAGTTGAAAACGCACCCAACATTCCCAACACAGCCGAAGCTCCTATCATCCATGAAACAGAAACTGAAGAATATAAGAATGCCTTGTATATTGATGATACGAACATCATACAGTTTCGTCATAGGAAAACCAACGGGGAATGGAATCGCCACGAAGGACCAGGACAGCAGATATCCCGCGAGGGCTTTCTGGGATGGGTGAAGTCTATGTTGGAAAACCCAACAGGCGAGGAGTTTGGCAAGTGCTGGCAGTACAAGACGGTGCGACAGCAAGCAGCCCTTCGTGAAGCAGATAGAGAATTGGTTTGTGATGCTATCCTACATCCTGACGAAGTTAAAGCTGCCTTGGACTTGGGGGAAGCCGAACAAGCTCGGCTTGCTGAGGGTTACCGCAAAGCGTTCAATGCTACTATGGACACCCGTAAAATGTATCGTCCTTAAATTTCGCGTCGTCTAGTTAAACGAATCAGCATATCTCAACGGGATTGTGGGGAGTTGTGGTACAGCCGAGTGTATACGACCAGGTTCCCATGGTGTATATTGAATGGTTTAATGGAGCATGGTTGGTGTAGTCTTATTTTTGTGTTGCATTGCATTGCATTGCATCACAAAAACTATAGAATATGCGCGTGTATACATATGTGTGCATATGTCCGCACAATTAGTCCTTAAAGACGTACTCCACGTCCTCCATGATTTGTTGGAATTTAGCAGCTACAATTGGATCCGGAATAGTACGCTCTTTAAAGTCTTTTTGGAATCCTGCAATCTTTTCCTTAATAATGGCGAAGATGGACGGTTTAATAGCTAAATAGCGCGGCATGTCCATCATACATATGCCGAAATTAGTTATGAGAACAGCCTTTTCAGTGGTAGATGTGGCATATTGGATGCGGATTAAATACTCACTTAATTTAGAACGCGATAGTTCATTATAGGGTTCTTCTTTGGGATTCACGTAGTCTGTTTCTAACTTATGCATCAGATACAGTTTTCGTGATACACGAGGAGGAAGAAACCCTTCATTGTAGAAACTCTCTACACGCCTGCCGTACTTTGTCTGCAAGCGTGTAGAGCGGCGGGGAGTAGAAGGAACGGATGGAACGGAAGACATTGCGACGTTGCGACGTTGATGGAATGGAAGAGTGTAGGAAACGGGAAAGAAAGGCTGGTGGCACGTTGGTCTACCAGAAGGGTAGCTCCGTCAATTTTTTTGGTGCGCCTTAAGACGCCATCTGTACGGTCGGCGCATACTGTTGGGCAATAGACAAGCCGGCAATCTTAGCACACGCCGCCTCATGCTCGCGTGTCCCCGCGGCGGGAATATTGAACAGGTCCAAGAACAGGGCGAGCGGTGGAATAGCCCGCACCTCTGCCAACAGAGGTGCAACCTCAGGATGACAGTAAATATTGGGATTATGCACATAGGCCTGTAGGATGTAGAGGTCGCCAATCGTGGGAATGTGTGTAGAGGGTACGCGGGGTACCGACACAGAGCCAAATCCCTGTAGGGCCGCCGTCGCCTTCACTTCTGCCTTGATGGCCGCCGCGTTATACTGGTTAATAATGGCGCGCACTTTATCCAACAGCGCCACCAGAGGTTTTCGGACAATCTCGGGTGCGAGAATACCGAATAACCATATAATCCAGCCGAGCGACATGGACTTACCGGAACGGTAGATGGCAGAACGAAGATCCGAGCGGATGTCGGGAGCTATTAACATGTAGGCATCGCGTACAATCTTGAGAAGGATGCCTCCGTACATCGGGTACTTTCCCAGGATTCCCAACAGGGTAAAAAGCGCATGGTAGAGATTGCCGCGCGCCAGGTCCAAGAACACCATCAGAAGGGTAATGGGTTTTCCGAGGATTTCTATGGGGGGCAGGAGTGTAGAGGCCACGCGGACGAGTTCCAGGATGGCATTGAGTGTAGGGAGTATCGTGCGCACAGGGAGCATCACTGGGATGGGAATGGGACCCAGAGGTATAATAAACTTCGGGTCCGGCATGATGGCTTCCACGGCGGGGAGGGCGTATTGTTTGGCGACATCCGTGACCGCCTCGTCCCATCCGTCCAGGGCGCCCGTGATTTTATTGAACTTATCGTCAATGGAAAGGAGCTCGGGATTGTTCGTCGCGGCACCAAGGGCTTGACCAATGACTTTGGGACCTGCAGAGAGTTGTTGGAGCGTGGGGGGAAACGAAAGGGCGCCACCGGAGTGGCTAGCACCACCGCCTGTTTGGGTTTTTTGTTGCATTTCCTTTTCGCTGAGCCAGGCGGGCCACACCTCCTCCAGTTTCTTCGCCTGCTCCTTGGTAAACAGAGGGACATCCGTATGGGGAAAGCGAATATCCTGGAACGAGGGTTGCGTGGGATTTTTCTCCTTGCGATGCAACATATCCGCGATACCCCAGATGGCGATGTAGGCCCATGTGGATGCTGCGGGCAGACGTTCCTGTATTTCGCGAACGATGGATTCTAGTTGTGCATCCGATGACATCTCCTCTTACTTTGATAGTGGGGTATTTGCGTCCAAAAATGACCGACCGTGTGTCGGGTTTGCGACAGGGTACACCAGGATAACCAACAATGGCGACTGCTACTACAACTACTGCTACCGAATGCGCAATTTGTATTGAGAAGTTCAATGCCTCGCGCCGAAAGCGCATTATCTGTCCCTACTGTCCCACGGACGGCACCGAAACGCCCTACTGCTGTGCCTGCGCGAAAACGTATCTCCTACAGGATGATGCGCATACCCCGCGCTGTGCGGCGTGCCAGTCGGGATGGACAGAGGACTATATGTCGCAGACATTCGCGAAGACGTGGTTACTCAAGGAATACAAGGCACATCGCGAAGTGGTGCTGTTGGATGTGGAACGCGCTCGTCTACCGGAGGCACAGGAGGATGCGGCGCGATACCGGCGTGCTCTACAGGTTCAAGCGCAATACAAGCCGCGCATAGACCCGCTTGTGGAGCAGTTGAAAAATCTGCCGGAGTTGGCTGCGGAAATGCAGGCCTATCAGGCTTATGGTGTGGCGAGGAATGCACGCGTTTATGGGGAACGGGAAACAGGTGAGAGAAGCGAAGAGCATTGGTTAGCAGAAAATGCGGCCTGGCGTGCTTACCATGCGGCACGCGCCAATCTGGCACAGGCCCGTAGACCCATTAACAGTCAATTGGCGGCGATTCACCATACAGAGGAGTATCGCTTGTCTATGTTCAGTGTGAGTCGGTTTGGTCAGGAGCCGCCGCAACGTGGCGCTGGTGCTGGCGCTGGTGCTGGCGCAGCAGCAGCAACAGCAGCCGAGTCCACACGGTCACGCTGGACGTTCGTGATGAAATGCCCCCTGGCCGAATGCCAGGGTTTCGTAGGAACGAATTGGAAATGCGGTCTCTGCGAGGTGGCATTCTGTAAGGAGTGTGGGGAGCGCGAGGATGGGGAAGAAGGTGGAGATGGACATGGCCACCGGTGCAATCCGGATACCGTCGCAACCTTCAAGGCCATGCGTAAAGAAGCTAAGCCGTGCCCCAAGTGTGCCGCGATGATTTCTAAGATTGACGGGTGCGACCAGATGTGGTGTACGCAATGCCAGACTGCCTTCAGTTGGCGTACGGGACAAATAGAAACCACCCATGTCCACAACCCCCATTACTTCCAATGGATGCGCCAGCACAACAACGGAGAAGTGCCGCTGCGACCTGCGGGGGATTGCCTGAATTTGGAGCCACAGGAACTCCTAGAACAGGTCTTGCATTATGCACGACGTCGTATGGCCTCTGGTGATACAAGTTCGGAAAACCGCCCGCTATACCTACATATTACCGAATGGGTGCGCGTTATACGACACAATATGGCGGTGCAACGTGAATACCAATATAAGCTACGTGAGAAACAAAACGATGAATGGCGACGCCAATTGCGTGTCAAGCGCCTTGTGGGCGAAATCACAGATGCTATATGGAAGGACCGACTCCAGCGAGGTGAAAAGGCGGCTCAAAAAATCTATGCGGTTCTACAAATCCTGGATGTCTTTGTGCAAGCGGGAACCGATTTGCTACGCACGACATTGCCGGAAGATGCAGACATCTACGGCATTTTAATGGAACTGGAGGCACTTCGCAAGTTCTGCAACTCTGAAATGACCGCTATAGAGAGGCGCTACAATAACGAAGTGGTGTACTTTACCAGTCCTGGGAGCATCCGAAAGAAGTTAGACCAGGAATTAATTGAAGATCTTGCACAACTTGCACAAGACTTACCCGCTGCTGCTGGTGCTGGTGGTGCTGTTGCCAACCAAGCGACGGTTTAACTTCTCCAGCCTGAAAGAGTTATTTTTCATACGGGTATTACTAATCCCGGAAGGCCCTTCCAATTTTTAGCACACCCGGTAGCTAAAAAATATATTATTAGTAGATACAATGAGCCGCGGATTTATGTCAGCATTATATAATTATCATGATGATAATTACACCAATTCAAGTCCAAGACGATTCAATTCATCAGGCAACGATTCGTCATCGGTTTCATCTTCTGAAGATTTAAATATTAATGAATTTTTAAATGATGTTCCTGTGTTTTCACAAACAGCAGATATAAATTCATTACGAAGCGTTCCTACTACCCGTAAAAGTAAGAAACGTCTAGAATCTTTAAAACCAAGTAATTTATCATCATTTGAAATATCATGCATTAAAGATTATACAGGCGAAGGTTACAAATATTTAAATACGTTTCTTTCTACACAAAGAAAACCTTCAGCAGACATACATTATCTTGATTGCATGGCCGCAATTGAACATAAATTTCCAATGCTTGAAGGAGAGACAAACTATGAAGAACGTGTGGTATATTATTATTTTGTGAATTTGTATAATACAATTGTGCGCAAAGGAATAAAAACAAATTTACCGTTTGTTCTTTTTAGGGGCACTAAAAAATGGGATCTTCAAAAAAATCCAGACATGTTCTATTATTTTAGTTCGTTTGTATCAACATCATACGATGAATATGCTGCATATGATTTTGTTGATGAAAATGGTACACAATGCAATAAACTGTATATGTTTTATGTCCATCCACAGTCAAATTATATGAATGTATCAGATACTTCCCACTATGTAGGCGAAAAAGAGATATTGCTGACCCCGTATCATAGATATATTTATATTGGTAATGAAAATAGACATGGTCGTGAAACACGCAAATATGTCATATTTCCGTGTGATATAAGTATTCCATCTTCTTATAATTTATTTATGACGTGGAAACGAAATGTAAACCGATTAACATCACCGCTAAACGGAGGAAGAATGAATGATAGTGAAATAATCATAAATAACCCATCCATTGAAATGCCTGTTTTCAATAAAAATGTTTCCACGGCTTTAATGGGAAAGATGAAAGAATCGCGCTTTATGTATGCTCTTCCGTCGTTCCCAGGAAAGGAACCCAATAAAAGTGAATGGATGTATATTCGGCTATTTTCAACACAAGTTGGAGGTCGCCGCAAAACATTAAAAATTTTAAGAATCCGTAAAATGCGAAAAACAAGGAGGAGGTGAGAGGAATGATGTTTGGAATGCAGGACTCTCAACACCCTTCCATAAAGATATATGAACGAAGACGATTCACCTGTTGTCAACGATGCGCCTGCCTAGCTTCTCAACACCCTCATCCGCCCAATCCAGAGACAGGAGCTTCCGCCGTAGAGGGTCCATGGTTTCTTTGGGAATACGAAAGGTCTGCTCCGCTTTTTCTAAAAGGAGAGCATACCGACGAAGAAAGAGTTGACGGTAAAAGCGGGATTCGGATTCATTGAGGGACATGTTGGTAGCTGTGGGTGCTCTCAACACAGTAATATAGAAACTGACTCAATTTTGAACATCAGCAACCTTATTATATTAGTTTAACCCAAGACCTTTTGTAGAAGGAAGTGTTGATGTTGCAGCGATGATATCTGTTGGGAGTTTGGTTGCCCAGTTTCTCAAATAAGATGCAGCAGCCACACGCGCCTTTACAAACGCCCGCACATCCAACAGAAGTTGCGGCCAGTATGTGGCACCTAGATAGGTTGTTCGCGTTGTCGCAGCATTTGCATCAGTTACTGTTGGTGCAGCGGCGACCACGGTACTTGTCGTGGTCATACCGAACCCCGTGTATTTTTGTTGTATCGCGCTGTAGCTTTTGACAAGCCGGTCTACCATTGTAGTTCGCCCAGTACTCAACACAGTGCCCAATGAGGTGTAAGTATCTCCGCCAGTAAGAGCGGCAAATGTTTTCTCGGTACCAGTTGGACTTACCGCGTAGAAGGTGGATTTCGTGGCAGCGGTTTGTATAGCGGCGAGCTGTCCATCCGCCGCGGTCAAATAGCGCAAACCAGGCAGGTAGGTATTCGTGTAAAAGTCTACCATGGCGGTTTTTACGGCGGCCTGTTGGAAGACGCTCAATGCAGTCGTGAACGCATCATATGTATTAAGTGTTTTGTTTGTAGCCTTTGCGCTCTCCATAACCATCGCGACCCAGTACATTGAATATGTAATCAAGAGATTCATAGAATTATCAACAGTTGCCGTAGTAGGTGTAGCTGAAAGCGTAGCCTGAGTAGCACCTGTAGCCGTTAGCACGTTAGAATTCAGACTCGGTATAATTGATACATATGTTGTGTAAGCCGTTTGGAATTTCCGTGTAAATGCGTTAATGAGCGCAGGGAGATATGTAGGAACGCTGGAAAGTGCAATGGCGGGTGCTGGAAGTGCGGGCCATGTAGGGACACTATACACAGATGAATTAGATGTTAATGTATAATATAGTGTATCTTCTGCGGAATTCAATGCAAGACCCCTTGGGTCTGCAGTAATTTCTGCAGAATAATTTAGAAGTTGTCTTAGTCTATATATTCCTGAAGAATATAAAGGAGTCAGAGAGTATATAACTCGCGGATTTGATGTCACATAGACTACACCTGTAGATGAAACGCATATACCAGATGGAAAGGTTAGCACAGATGAATTAAATGGTCCTTCCATATTACCGGAACTTCCAGCCTTTCCCGCGATAGTTGAAACATAGTAATCGCCAGATGCTGACGGGACCAACTTCCGCACAGTATGATTACTTCTATCTGCTACATATAGATTTCCCATGCCATCAACGGCTATGCCAGATGGATTTCTAAATCGTGCATAGGTTGCACGCCCATCTGTGCTACCTTGTGTGCCAACAGCACCCGCAATAGTAGATACACCATATGTGCCATCTGCTTGCGGTGTCAGCTTTCGTATGGTATGGTTAGATGTATCCGTTACAAATAAATTTTTGGATTTATCAACACATATACCTATTGGGGATTTGAATTGTGCAGCTGTTGTGCCAACACCATCGGCTGAACCGGACACAGATGGTGTTCCAGCAATAACAGATATTGTAAATCCCCCACCAGCAGTTGGAGTGCCTTTCAGAATTATATTTGCAGGCTGATCTGTGAAATATATATTGCCATCTGTGTCAGATGTCATAAATGTAGGTCCATTTATATCTGGGTGCGTTGCGGTTATGGCGCTACCGAGTATGCCTATGGTCTGGTTATACTGCTCAGAATAGACTACTTTGTTATTTGGTAACACTGTTATGCCATATAACATGCCGCCTGAAACTGTACCCACAGATGCAGGCAATGCCGTCGTTTTGAAGCTACCAACAGATGTCAAATACGTCCCTAGACTTGTTGCATCGGCTGCAACAGGTACGGCTGCGGCGATTTCTGCAGTTGTAAGGAATGGCTCTGTGAGCGCATAAGCACGATACAAATTTCTGACGAGATTCGCGAGATTGTTGAGAGTTGTGAGAGCGGCAGTGTAATCTCTGGCGACTTGCTGTTGGGTGGCGGCGTTTGCGGCAAACAGGCCAGGTTTTATGGTAACTGTTGCCGAGTCAATGTAGGATGTTTCGGCAGTTGTTATGAGGGTTGCCAACGAGGGCGAGAGAGATTGTATAGCAGCAACCGTGTTGCCACTGTTTTTGTAGGCATTGTAAAAATCACGTACAGCTTTACGGGCAGCCTTGTAGTCGGTTGAATAAGGTCCTTGGAAGTAACGGACGATAACGACACCTTGTATGCCGGCTGATGCAGTTGATGACGTAAAAATCGTATTGCATGCACGTGCAAATCCTCGTCCACCAGAACCAAATGTCGTATCGCCACCTGATCCAATGTATCTACATGGTGCGGCACCGTTTCCTCCTACACCATATTCAACTGCAGTTCCAGTAATGTCTATTGTTATACCTCTACCACCATTTTCAGCTGATGCTGACGATGCAGAACCTCCACCACCACCACCACCACCACCAAATGTGCTACTCCCTCCCCACAAGGGGCCACTACCTGCGTCACCTCCTGTTTTTCCTTTTTGACTTAAATCAATAACTGTCCCTTTATAACCACCCAAAGATACTACTCCATTTGACAGAGATGATTGTCCACCATCTGCGTTAACTAAACCCCCCGCGCCCACAACAACTGCTTGAGGTTGCGTAATCGTTGTTTTGTTGTAATTCACTACTCCTGCACCTCCACCTCCAGATGCATAATATGTCATGTTCCAAGAATCGGCCGCAAAACCACCTCCGCCACCACCACCAACAACCAGATACTCTACATCTAATTCCTCAGAAGGTGTGAATGTTGCATTCCCTACAGTCGTAAACGAATGCACAACATAATTTACTCCATTTTGATTAATTAATGTAGGGGTTCCACCCGTTGCTAACTGACCGGCCACGGTTGACTGAAACCCTTCCTCCACGTGTTCATGCATCCCTACAAAACGCCGAGAATATCCTCCGCTTCTCAACACGCGCGCTCCTTCCCCCTTTAACCAAAAATGGTTTGGTTGTTTTTGTTAGGTGTTTTTAGTGTTTTTTGTTGGTTTACTCAAGAGCCAAGTGATTAGCCAAACTGCTTGACAAAGCCGCATGCGCCGCACAAGTACGTCTCTTTGCCAAAGACACGGGAGCCATCGGTAGCCCGCACAAAGCCGGCGGTCTTGCTCTGTTTGCAGCGGCACCAGACCAATTGCTGATAGTACTGGGCAGCCGGAGCCACTTTGCCATCCACACACTGTATGCATGGTAAAGTAGAGATTGTTTCGGGAGACCATTTGCCATCGTCGCCGAGAGTCGTCTCGGAGATTTTCATAGCACCTGTGCCTTTGCAGGCATTGCACTGTACTTTGGCATCCGATGTGGCAGCCAGGCGATGAGCTGTGCGCATGGCCCGCTTATGGACATAGTAGGCTGTGAAACCGTGTGTGGTTTGGGATTGTGTGGAAGAAGACATTCTGGGAGGAAGGGAAGGAAGGGGATTGGTTGGTAGCGATAACGTAAGAGCACACGAACAACCCCTAGACGTCACCCACCTTTCAATTTTTTTCCTTGCTCGCTTCGCAGCTACAATCGCTCCCTACATATCCTCCAAGGCCCCTAGGAGTTTATCGGCGGGCACAGCGGCGTTATGGGAACGTGCCGTCAAGTACACCTCCTCACCGCTTGACACAGCGGTAATGGAATACGGAATGGGTGCAGGCGTGGTGGTCGCCACGTGAAAACCCTTAATGGCCTGGGGTAGTTCGTTGCCCATCTGTAGCGACGAGACGATACACCGGACTTTGCCCAAGAGTGCATCACGAATCTCATCCCATACACCCCATTCCACGAGTTGCACGAGACACCACGACAGGAAACGGACGCTGCGAGACCGCAGGAGCATACAGCGATGGGCAAAGGCCTCCTCGGACATGCCACTCTCAACCGGCAAGAGCACGGGTACAAAGGCGTTCGTCAGCATATTCTTGGCGGGTCGGTGTGCATCGGTTACTGCAGGGACGGCGAAGAGGTGACGGGACTCGCGGGTAGTGGCGGTAAAGAAATTGGTGAGTTTCCAGAGGAGTTCGGTTGTGTACGTGCGCCCATTGGGCGGTTTTTGGTATCTGTGGGTAGCGGTGGCCACGGTGGGTTCTTTAGAACGGCTGTTCTCGTCCATGCGGGTTCCGCTCCACGCCACGACTGCGAGCAGGGCCATATATACGATGCCCATCCAAATGTCCATCCAGAGGGAAAGAGCACGGGGTTTTCGTATAGTGGCTGCAGTGTTAGCCGGTTCTTCTTCACCAAAGACGCGACGGCGAAACTCCGCAAGATGGGGAATGGCACCAGCACCATCGGATACTGCATGATCAAATCGGAAAAGGAGGTGGGTAATGCGGTCTTCTGCGCCTTCGCTACCCGCTGCGCTTGCTGCGCTACGGATGGGCGTAATATGCCAGAGACGTTCGGGAACGGCTTGATGGAGTCCATATTCAAGGATAGCTGCTTCCTGCGATAAGCGTCCTCTTTCTCCCACTTTCTGAGGTGCTGCGAAATACGTAGGGATGCTATGGCCAGATAGCTGTTTCCATGTGATAGGTCCATCAAGAGGCGACGCATTACTTACGCCGGCCCCACATTTTCGGAAACTCAAAAAGAACGCCCACAGGCGCTGTTGAAGGGCCGGCCATTCCGTAACAGGCACACCCTCCCTCAGTGTCCAACAAATCTGTACGGGTTCGCGATTCGCTACGCGGAACCAAAACTGGTCCAGGCGCGACATTGGTACGCCTTTGGCGAGCTGGCGATGATGGAGGATGCGCACGGCATAAGCGCATGTCATGCGAGCCACCTCCTGCTCAGTCATAGGTGCAAGGGCATCGGCGGGCAGTGTAGATGCGAACCGGATATCCTCGTCCGTGAAGGTACTCACGAAATCCTGGACGTGTTGGTGGAGCGTGATGGCCCGTTGACCCCGCGCCATGGCCGAATACACCACCTGTTTCCACCACGCGAGGTGGAGGCCCGTGGAATCGGCTCTAGCGAACCCGCGGAAATCCTCTAGGCCAAACTCGGTTTGTAGCACGGAAACCAACAGAGGGAGGGAGATATGATACGCCGTGTTGGTTACATGGGGACAGAGCTGGAGAATCCGTATCGCACCGGTACTCTCAACATGCTCCTCATCGTCCTTCTTTTTCTTCTTTACTGGGGCGGCAGCGGTAGCAGAAGCGGTAGCGGTAGCAGCATCCACGATAGCGGTTGCGACGACGTCCACAGGAATCGTGGAAATACGGGCGGCGGGGCGCCACGCCAGGGTTTCCAGGAAGCCGCGCAGGGCGAGCGATAGAACACCGAGGTGCGCCTGGGCGGCCGCGGGATGTACGGCGAGTTCCCATTTCTGGGGCCCGCCCACGCAACTGAGGCGCGCAATCGTAATGTTGGGAATTGTGGTTTTTGTATTATAAAGGACCTCCTCACCCAACCATTTGGTATAGCAGTAGTCGTTGTAGAAATCCGCCTGTTTGGGGGCTCCACCGATACGTTCCGCAGGTCTAGCGCTAGCACTAGCACCATTGCCAGTGGCATGTGGATGCACATAGCACGTGGAAAGTACAACGAGGTGGGAGCACTGTAGAGACTCCGCGAGGCGCAAGATACGTTCAACATTCCCAACATTATCCCGCTCCAGCGCCTCGTAAGGGTCATAGTGTTTGATGTTCGCCGCGCAGTGTATAATAGTGCCGACGCGGGTCAGGTGATGCGTAGTCGTTTCCAGGTGTTCAAGGGCGGCGTCAATGACCTGCACGCGGGCCCCCCATGTATCGTGGGGTACATCACCAAACAGGGAGGACCCCAGAATTTCCTCGGTCCAGCGTTGTTGGGCCGTTTTCTTACCGGAGGACCGAATGATAACAGCGAGGCGTTTTTCGGGAAACCGCTCCGCTAGTTCGCGCAATACGAAACGGCCCACGAAACCCGTACAGCCCGTGAGGAGTATATCGGTTTGCTGCGCTACCATCTTACTCTCCGCACCGACAGGATTTAGAGGTTTCAACCGAATACCATGTTAAGAGAAAGGAGAATGTCCCTAATTACACAGGATTCCGCCACGGCGACCGCGAATTCTACATTGGAACTCCCTGGGCTCCTGAAGCGCTGGATGACACTCCAGGACGAAATGAATACGTTGAACGCCGAGGTAAAGCAGCGTAAGAAGACGGCGGGGGTCCTCAAGGATATGATTATGCGCATCATGGAAACCCATAATCTGGGGCAACTCAATGTGAGCAAGGGAGCGATTATTCGGACCACCAAGGAATCCAAGGAGTCGCTGAATCAGGAGTATCTGCGCAAGCACTGTAAGGAGTTTTTCGGGGGTGATGAGACAAAGGCCACGCAGCTCATGCAATACCTGAATGAGAACCGCGGTGTCAAGACGACCTCTACTATCCGACTCGTCGCGGGCAATGATACGGGCTCTCAGGGGTCCAAATGAGCATCGCTGCGTAGCGAAGCGAAGCACTCCGCAACCAACAAAAAATCGTCACACTCAACAAGAACATAAGATGCTCGGAGGTGCTGTTGCCAATACTCTCAATGCCGTGATTTCCCGGACCGAAACCTTCCAGGGCTACGGGAGCGCAGACCAGTCCATGACGAGCCGCGTTGCCCTCGTCTCCCTGCTCACTCTCCTCGTGATGTTCGCCCTTATCCTCCTGCTCGGTAAGTGGCTCTGGAATACCGTGTTGGTAGCCCTGGTCCCCGCCGTGAAGCCCGCCAAGTCCGTCTGGCAAATCCTCGGACTCGCCGTGCTCATCGGTCTCATGTATCCTGGCTACTGCTGCTAAGCACATCCGTGAATCAATCTAATTCGTTTACAAGACTCTGTAGATGTTCTATAGACTCTTGTATAGTCCACATGTTGGTCTCCGATGGCTGAGACCATTCTAGTGTATCGGCGACATGTCTTAGATTCCTTGCCATATCACTTTCATTAAATCGCGGTGGTTTGGTTAGGTCACCATATTCAAGTACGGAATACATATCCGAATAGTCTGGACAAGACGTTCCAAGAATACCCAGATTTGAGGGTCCATATATGGCAAATCCCCCCTTACGGGGAAATATATTCATAAACGTACCTTTCCCAATACTCAACACGGCATCGCGTATTTTTGTGTGGGCGCAAATGAGCTTTTCAATGACGTACCGCGTATTCTCAACATGTCGTACATACGCTGCAAAATCCCATTCACCTGGTTTACAATCCTCCGCATAGGAAAGATTCAGTCCAAAGAAGTGCAGGTCCTGCGAGGGAGGAGAGGGAGGCGTGTGGGGAATGTAGCTAGCAAAGAGATGGTCCACGGTTTCCATACACACGCGTGGAGCGTTCACGATGCCTAGGAACTTAAGGGGGCTATCGTCTTTGTAGGAAAGCGTGGCGGTCTCCAGGTGTCCACAGATATTCGTGGCGTCCACAGGAAGGGGAGGCGAACAGAGGAATTGGAGGTCGTGCAGAGATGTCGGAAACCAATAGGTGCGCTGTTGTGCAAATACAAATTCCTCAACACGAATATCCTGTGTATTCGGGAGCGCGCATCGGAAAATGTAATCGTAGCTGGAAAGGGCATGTTTATCCGTTGCGCCTTCCGCGAAAACACAAAGGTAAAAGGTAGTCATTTTGGGGTGTGTTGGTATGTGTTGGTATGTGTTGGTATGTGTTGGTTCTTTACAGGGACAAGTCGGTGTATTCCTCAACTTTTCAACATGCGCCTCTCTCCCTTTAATTGAAGTTGAACTTCGCCGCAGTATTTTGGTAGGGTCCGAGTGTACTCACGTTCCCAGGAATATAGTAGCCAGGGTCACGTACACCGGCAGGAATATCCATGGTCGCGTGTTCCTTGAGGCAAACACGGCTAATATTCGCCTCTGTGCGCGACACGATACCATCAAACTGAGTGAGTGCCACAGCCTTTGTCTGGCTATTGTGGCAGAGTTGGGCAATTAGGGTGGTACCGCGGTCCCGCAGTTTTCCGATCGTGAGCGTAATATCGCGCTCCTTGACCGCGTTTTTGAGGCAGCGACCTACAAATGTTCCCACAGGCTCCATATCGTGTTGAGTGTTGAAGGGGAGTCGCAGGGAGGCATAGACGCCCGCACCCAGCGAGGTGATATCGGCGTCCATACACAGAAGCTTGGAGACGATGAGGGTCAGTTCCTCGTAGGCCATGGCGGCATCCGAAGCGGATTCAAAGCCCTTCGTGGCGGTTTTGAGACTAGACAGGAGTTGTTGGGCCTCATAATCGCGCGCCAGACAGGACGGGAAATCCGAGTCGTTGAGGGCAATCGTATAAAACCCCTCACGGAAGGATTCGGGACCGTGCGAGCGGTACGGGGGACGCATATACAAAAATACGACGGCTAGATATCCGAACATAGCAAATTCCATTGTGTTCCTTACTCTGTAGGGACGTTATTCTGTTGATGCACAGCATTCCAATCCGCCAACATACCACGGAAAAGCTCCTTCAAATGGCGAACAACCTTGGCGACAACGAGACGCGCTGTCTGTAACTCCACCTCAGGGTCCTCAATGGACTTCGGAATACCCACACGCACCACCATCTCCGGTTTCAGCGGATGGGGAACGCGGTAGCCCGCAAAGGTAATGCGCGGCTCCTCCTGAATGGGCTCGCCCTCTGCACGCACATGGTTATCCACCAGGTAATGTTGCAGGAGATTGCCGAGTGTATGGTCCTCGTGGCGGAAGACGATATCCACGGCGGGAAACCGGGCATCTGCGGGTTGTACCTGGACATTCTCGGGTATTTCACCGTCCAAGTCCTGGTATTTCGTGAGCTTTGCAATGGTCGCCTCAATAGCGGCGCGCATGATGGCGGGAACACTCAGGGCACCCACAGACTCAACATAGAACGTAAAGTCGTTGGGCTCCCCAGCAGCATCCTTGCGATAGCAGCGCTGGATTTCCATGGTGTTGTACTCGCGGCGGAACTCGGCCAGGCGCTCCTCACCCAGCTCTGCGAGGTTGGCGACCTTCTTGGAGACGGTTACCCACGACTGGAACATCTCGTCCACGAGCTCGGGATTGTCGTCGCGCGTGTATTCGTAGGAGCACTGGCTCACGGGGGACCAGCGGGCGTTTTCGGCGCCTGTTGAGATGACGGCGCGCGCCTTGAGCACCAGTTTTTCATGGGGGGCAATGGGATTCCACTGGGGCCGCAGGCGGGTAATGAGCACTGTACTGCCCGTAATGGAATCGGGGGGAAAGAAGGCCTCGGTGGGCACCTGGCGTCCCTCGTCCAGTGGATTGGCGGGGTCACGCTCTAGGATGACGAAATCGGCGGCGTGGATATCCTGGAGCTCCTTGGTAGCGTTCTCCTTTTCAATATGGAACTCGTAGCGTGCGGGGTCAAATGTAGCGGGGTCCACACGCACAGGTATCATGCCGATGCGATGGGCGAGCATCTCATTGACGAGGGGCGTTGTGTTGGTCTCAATGAGAATATCCGATTTTTCGGCGGGTTCAGTACGAAATCCGACTGTTGGAACTGCGGAAACGATTTGGCGACGCAGGGTATTCGCCAACGTAGTATTGGAGGGTGTCATGCGGAAGCGGGCGCCGATGCGTGCATCGGTACTCCCGAGAAGGAAAGGGCCGGATTCTTCATAATCGTGGAACATCTTGCTTCTACTTTACGGGGTTGGTTCCTCTTAGCCCTTCCCATTCCCTGCCCTCTCAACTTTTTACATTCTTCGGTCAAACGGCGACCCCAAAAACACACGCCAGCAACAAGGGACATCAGCATGCACACCTGCTATTTTAGCAAAAAGTGCCGGTTTTGCCAGGCGTTTTTTGAGGAGTTATCGCACACACCGTTTACCAAAGAGATACGGTTTGTATGTGTAGATCCAGCCCCGTCGCGTCCCCCACTCCCGGCGTGGCTCAAGAGCGTTCCGTCACTTGTTGTGGCAGGGGAAGATACACCCCGAGTGGGTCCTTCGGCCGTAAATAACTGGCTGTTTGAACGCAAACTACTGTCGGGGGGTGGCCAGCAACAGGCCCCTGCTCAGCAACAACAACAGCAGCAGCGCATGCGTATGCCTGAACCTATAAGTGCCAATACGGCTGCCGATTCCAAACAGAGTCCCCCCGTACTCGCCGGTTCTCAAATGGAAGGCAGCATAGAAGCCTGGCATGGGGCCGAAATGAGCGGTAGTGCCTGGTCCGACGAGTATTCCTTCTTGGATGACGCATTCACATCCGAAAAAGGCTACAATCCGATTGTGAGAAATTGGGAATCGCTGGCGGGACCTACAACAGGTAGGGGTAGCGGTAGCGGAGCAGCAGGCGCAGGCAATAGAGGAGGACCAGGAGGAGGAGGCCCCCCCAAGTCCGCCAAGGAAGAGAAGCTCCTCAAAGAATTTGAAAGCTTCGCCAAAATGCGCGACATGGAATTCGCACCCATACGCCGACAATAAATCTAAAGATAGCAACAAATGGCTAATTAGAATTAGAGCCATGGCATTGAGCGCATTCAACAACCAGCTGATTGCTTTTGTAGAGGATCTCTACGAAAGCTATCCGGAAGAAAAGGACCTCGCGAAGGCCGTGGATGCCTTGAAGGCCCTCAAGAAGGTGAATCCCAAGTTGATTCATACCTCCTTCATGGAGTACGTATACCCCGATTTCGCCAGGCCCGTCAAGGAGGAGGATGAGAACGCCCTCATCGCCTCGGCAAAGCAAATGCTCAACGGGGAATTTGCCGAATACGCCTTCGCGTACCTGATTTTTGATAAGCACTGGTCTACGATGAGCGACACAAACAAGCGTGTCATCTGGGACTACTGTAAAGTGATTGTAGCACTCTCCGAGAAAGCGGCTGGCCTATAAACGCATTTACACACAATTATTATGTTGAGAATTCCAGAACTTCCAACATAATACTAACCTTGCCGCTGGCGCTATTGCTTACCGCTTGCCGCGGTTATGTCCCATAAACGAAGTATTCAGAACCACCAAGAATATGGCTGCCTCCGAAGATATACCCACCTTTCATGCAACATTTGACCAGTTCGTCAAGGAACTGGAAGAGACCTTTCCGGAATTCACGGAGGGTATTAGAGCCGCACGGGCCTTTCCCAAGGAAGCCCTTATCCGCCAATTTCGTGCACTCTTCCGTGGCAAGGCTATGATGGTGGCTGTACACGACGATACCTTTTTTACTGCAGGGGATGTGGAAATCCTACCGGGCATTCGCATGACCCCTAAGCTTTGGGGTGAAATCACCAAAAATACGAAGAAGGCCATTTGGAATTACTTGAGTTCGTTGATTCTCTTGGCAGCGGCCGATAGTAGCACAGAGGAGGATACCTTCTGGAACGACGAGGAGTTCAAGTGCAGTATGGAAAGCATGATGCAGGGCTTGAAGGATGCTGGAGAGGCCATGAAGGGTGTTGTTGGCGCTGGCGCAGCAGGCACTGCAGGAGCTGGCGCAGCAAGCGCAGCCGCCATGGGCGGCCTTTTTGGTGATATGGGTGGTATTTTTGGCAAGTTGCGCGAGATGGCGGAATCCTTTACAAGCAGTACAGAGGGCGGTAGCGGTAGCGGTAGTGGCAGTATGCCAAAAGGCCTACCCGATTTCAAGCTCCCTGAGCGCCTCTTCAAGGGCCATATTGCGAAGATGGCCAAGGAGCTCGCCGAAGAGTTTGACCCCGCCGAGTTCGGTATTTCACCGGACCTCATGAACAGCAACGACCCTGCGAAGATTTTTGACTATTTACAGGAGCTCTTTACACGCAATCCCGAAAAGCTCATGGGTGCCGCGCAGCGTATCGCCAAGAAGTTGCAGACCAAGTTCCTACGCGGTGAAATCCGCCGCGAGGATATTGTCGCCGAGGTGGAGGAGCTCATGAAGGAATTCTCGGAGAACGAGGCCTTCAAGTCCATCTTCGGCAATCTCGGTGAACTCCTACAGATGTCCGCGAAGGCTACGGGTAACGAGGGATCCGAACGCAGGAGAGCCGTGCAAGAACGCCTCCGTAAGAAGGCGGCGGCCAAGAAAGAGGGTGGTGCCACTGTTGGTAGTAGTGTAAGTAGTGCTGCAGCAACGGCTGCTGCGGAGGCCGCCGCGGCTGCCCTGCTCGCCGAGGAAGCTACAAGTGCAGCTAAGAAGTCCAAAATGGGTGGTAAGAAATAAAAAGACCAGATTATGTAGAAAATGACAAAAACCAGACGTGTGAGGAAATCTAATATACGCACACGTCGTAGACTAAGAGGAGGTAACAACTCTAACAACAACGCCAGCAATGCTAACAATGGTCCTCAATATGACAGGGCTTCGTTCAAATTTAATTATGAACTATTTAACAGTATGAAACCTAACTTTTTAAACGCCATGCCTTTTAGTGAAAAGTACAGGAAATATTTGAATACATCTGCTATTTTGTCGGATGTTGAAATGTACATTAAACAGCTTCTGGAAAACAATGATGTGATAGATACCCTTCTAGCAATGGATGATATTTCTAATAACGTGGATGACGAGTTATATGAGTATATCATGTTTAATACACCAGACGAAGTGGAACGTATTACTTATACATTAGCATTTAATGTTTGGGAATTTGCAGGAGATCGTGATTCAGATGCAATATATTCTTATATTAAATTAGTAGTACTTGATTATATAAACAGGCTTCCTAAGGCGAATCGCACAAAAAATGCGATGAACATACACAAAGTTATGAGCGAGAAGGTCCCTGATAATATAGCGGCGCGCATTGCAGCCTATAGCACAGGTGTTGAACCCAGAAATAACCCAGCATATATGCAATAACCCCCAGGTTTCGGTACGCCAATACATTCCGACAGAATAAGTAAGGTGATAACAATGAGCTGCCCGAAATTCTGGACAGAGGACCCACGTGTCCTTCTTACAGAGGCGTCGGACTTTTTCCCGTTTCATAAGAAAGCCCAGCGCTGTACAACGACCGCCCTCAACTCCTTTACACGCTTCGGTGTATATCTGGGTATACTGCTCGCATTCTTAACACGCGATTGGAATTACCTCCTGTTGGGTGTAGGGCTCGCCATTATTGCCGCGGCCGCCTATCATGGTATGAAAACGAAGGGGAACCTGCGAGAGGGCTTCTCATCGTCCTCACGCATGGGCGGGGATTCCAGTACACCTCTGGAGCTCGCGAAGTTTCCCGAGGATGGTCTGGTCGCCGGTTCCGATGCAGCCGATGAGTACGTGAACGACGTCATCGGCACCACAGCGCGCACCGAGCCTACCGCCGCGAATCCCTTCATGAACGTACTTCTGACAGAAATCGGCGATAATCCGATGAAACCTCCGGCACAAAACGCCGAGTTCCTCAAACGCCAGTTCTCCAACGTCTTCCAGGAACGCGTCTACGGCGACCCAGGTGACGTCTTCCAAAAAACGCAGAACCAGCGTACCTGGGCCGCACAGCCCATTACGTCCATCCCCAATGACCAAGAGTCCTTCCAAAACTGGTTATTCCGCACCCCCGGCCGCACCTGTAAGGAAGGAAATGCCCGTGCCTGTAAAGCGGCCACCGAGGGCGGCCAGCTAACTTGGCTGAACGCTTGAGTGCTCCCTTCGGTGACGGCACTTATTGCGCACAATATACACGGAGGAGAGGCCCAGTAAAGCCACTTCGCTTCCACTACGTACAAGAAGACGTTGGTCGTCCTGTTGTATAAGGGAACCTACGGTTCCCCTTTGACCCCTCCCTTAAATGTGACCAGTGGCCTTTGGCCACTGGTCATTTGTAAGAGATACCATAGAGAATCGGAGATACACTATTGGACGGAAGGAATGATGAATAACACCGCTATCTACACTCTCTACACGCTCCTAGAACCTCTCATCACTAAATAAACGTCGTCGCGACAAATGGCCAATCGTAATCGCACCTGTAGAAAGCGCCCCTATCCCTGGTCCACCGCGGCACTCGCACGCTCCCCTTTCAGGACCCGCAAGGGTGTCTATACACGCGGCTTTACTGCCCGTTCCTCCCTGAAGAGCATGGGACGATGGCCGCGTGCCAATGGATGCTATGTGCTTGGTGACAAGTACAAAAACCTGTTTAAGGTTGTATGACACAAGCGGGCATCTATTAAATCTAAGGGAGGGGTCTGAGGGGAAAGCGACGAAATGTGGCTACGCCACATTTGGCGCCTGACCCCGCGGCAACTACGTTGCCGTGGGGAACCGTAGGTTCCCTTACCGCAGGTTCCCCTACATATGTGGCGGTTCATACATATTTAGGAAGGGGTGTGGTCGTATCCCCACCTGTGTGGTGTGTTGTGTGAATGCAGCGAGAACGATACCCAGAAGTGCACCCACGAGGGTCGTGAGACACAGGCAATCTGCGGCGGACCAACAGGATTCCTCCCGTTTGCGCCACTGTTCGTACAAATCGTCCAGATGCATGACATACACCATGCGTTCGTCGGGGTTTTGTTGCGTTTTTGCAAGATTGCGAATATGATACAGGGGCTGTCCGAAACTCTCAACAAGTATGGAATATGCCCGAAATGCCCGCTTATGATTGGCAAGACCCCGTACTAAGCGAATGAGGAAGAGTTGTTTGCCCGCCGGAATATCACGGAAGTCGGCGTGTATAGTGCGGGCTAAGCGATGCATGGCACCCTCCCAAAAGGCAGGATGAAAGGCGATGTCGGCGGGCCGAGAGGCAAGGGAGGAGGTGAGTTGCATGTAGGGAATGTAGGAGGTCATTTTGTTTGTTGGAAGAGGTGGTGGCGATGACGGTGACAGCTGTGATGCACCATGGCGTGTGATGCATCATTTTTTCGTCCGCCACCTACATAGAAGATGGCATCTGTCGCACCCTTTCCACGCTCGGGTAATAGTGTGCAACCCGGCGATATGGTAATCAATTCCTTCACCCGCACCTGGGACGACGGCTGTGAAGTACTCCAGCAATACTCGGATTCCACGGGTCCCGGCAATTACCTCGTCACCAACCTCGTGCCACCTCAACAGGAGGCCATGGCCACCGAAATCCCCAATCCCACTCTGTTGGGACGCGAGGGATACGGCTACAACAACCGCGAAATTGACATGGATTCCAAGCTTCGCGCCAATCCTACTCAGGAGGGCCGCTTGCGCTGCCCCCTGCACGTGCAGTCCCGCCCCTTCGCCACCGTTCCCTACATGGGTCGCGGTCGCCTCAATCCCGATGTTGAAAGCGGCCTGATTTACTCGGAGTTCGCCCGTGTGGAACGCCCCTGTGGCACCGTCACCGAGACCTTCTTTGACGGCCAATTCTACCCGCTCGTACCCCATTTGGCCGCCCATATCCAGAACCCGAAGAACCTCATCCCTGAAGATGCTGCTAGCGGGTGGGTGAGGTCCGGAATACCAAGTAGAATTTACGTGCGAGACCTAGGGTGCTAGGTAGGATTTCCTATATAAATTTTGCACCAACCGTAAATTTTGGAATCCATAGTACCCATGGCGTCGCCTAAAAATTGACAGGTCGTCAAAATAGTCATAAGAATAAACTATAAACCAATCAAAACCCATCATGAGTTATAAATTGGAAGTGCTCAATCAGATTGCGACTTCCGATGGTGCCACCCTAAGAGGCGACTTAAGCGATATAGCCTTAAAAAAGGACTGTAGAATACACTTCACAAGGAAACCAATGCCCTGAAATGGGCTGCCTCCTTAAAAGAGGGATATTCGGTGGAGTGTTGGATATTTGATGCAAAGGGTAACCGAACCCTTGAAATTCCAGAGCCGAATTTGAATTTTACGGTACCCCCTCTAGACCCTCCATTTCACTCACATGCGTGACGTGTGTCACGGTTTTTTCCGAGGCACCGTCGGCACGGCGCATATCCAGCGTCAGAGATACCTGATGCTGCATATGGCTATCAATCTCCTCCGTTATGACCACATCCAGCGCGTGTATTTTGATCATCCGACGGGACATCATGGCGAGCACCGATGTATCCCCGCGGTACACTAGGTGTGTTCCGATAAGTACATTCACGAAGACGAGTTTTGACAGGATATCCAACACAACGATAACCAGAAGGGTTGTGCCAAAGGATATGACGTCAGTTTTATAGAGTATTTGATTCACCGGATACAAGAACCATGACCCCATTGTTAAAAGTGTCAGGATTGTATGTACCTTCTGCCATACAACGGAAGCCGCCACTGCCTGCTTCGGTTGTGTTATCTTTGCGCGGACTTGTTTACTTGCTCTGTAATTGCCGAGTATACCCATAAGAATGTATACAAAACAAAGGCACGAAATGCCGTAGGGAACATAGATGCCCACCGATGTTTCCGACATCATAGAAATATGTCCCCCCACGAGCATGGCCGCATCGGCGTGCGCCAATTTCATATAGGTAGAGAGTGGCATTTTACCGAGGCGCCCCAAGGACAATAGCATGAGCGTCGTCGCCGACACCCATTCCATGAAAAAGAACGAAAAAAAGGCGTTGGACTTCAGAACCGGTGTAAACGCGACCTCCAAGACCTTAAATATGTAGAGCATCATGGGCATTACGGAAATACAATGGGTCAAGTAAAAGTACACTTTATCCTTGTAGGTTCCCACAAACGACGTCGCAACCCGTGTATGATACAGATTGGTGAGTCCAAATGCGCCGATGCCCACATACAGTGGAATCATGGCGACGTCGCTACACGTTAAGGCGTTTGCGGCTGGTGCTGCGACAGCAGAGCTCGCCATAGCATTCTTTACAATGTATCATCTATTTAATGTTAAGACCAACTACTCCCGGTATTCATACCCCTAATATTACACACCATATAGAATATGAATACAAACATATATAATCGGGATAATTGGGTGAAAGTTGTAAGACCTCTGAGAACGGACGATGATAAAGATGCTTGTATCAGATTGCTTACATCTAAAGAAAATGAAACACTGTGTCATGGTGTATATGATTCGCATTTCATAAATAAAGCTATTGAACAAAGTCACTATATTATATTCAGACATAGGCGTGGCAATGTACAAAATGTTGTTGCATTCGCCTTATTGGAAGTATCAAAATCAAAAATTGCGGACATTCTCTTAGTATGCACTGTTCCAAATAAAGAGCGATTCGGACAAATGATTGCATATGATATATTCGCCTTTGCTGTATATAAGAAATGCAAGAAGATGTATACAGAGCCAAGGACCGATGACTTAAGATCAACGTTCATAAAATACGGCTTTAGCCATTTGCGTGGTATACCAGGCATAAATGAGGTATTGGAAAAACCCGTAACACCAATGACACTCCGTGCTGTTTCGTCAACACTAAAAATACGTCGCTCCAAACCAAACAAACCTACAGTTCATGACAATGAAATCATAACAGTGTTTAATTAATATGTAGTACAACCACATCACGTGCGGTTCTAAGATACCCGTTGTATCCTCTGTGCCCGCCATTCTGGGTAGCCACAAGCTAATGCTGTCGCCTGGGCAGGTAAAGCGGTAAACTAATTCCCGTACCTGAGAAGAAGATCTCAGAAACATGGCAGACTCCAGTGTTCCAGCTCCATATGACAGCGCCTGGAATCGCATCGGTTCCACGGATATGACGACGGTCCGCGACCAGCAGTCCCAGGACATTTTTTCGTACACACAGATTCCCGCGAAGTTTGAGCATCCCCAAAAGTGCCGCAACGCCCTGGGACTTGTAGGCGGTTCTGAGGTTTCCAACATATCTGGCAATATCGTGGACCTGGAATCCGAACTCCTCGGTATTACCCGGAGTCAGAGCAAGTGCATTGCGCGCCAATACCAGCCCGCATGCCCCCTCGGTGGCGACGGATGCCCCGATTTCCCTCCAGCGCTCTCCTATACCAACAAGTCCACCGGCGAACAGGTGAGCATTAACACACAGCCCCTCAACCTCCCTACCTGCCAGATGCAAACCATGCCAGGTGTCGGCTACCCCAAGGACCTTACCGTGAATACCTGCTATTACCAGGGTCGCTTCTAATAAGTGCGTGGTGTGCGCACGTGAATCAAGAATGTGTTGAAAATGCCGGAATTCTCAACACATGCTACAAAGTCCCTTGTTTTTGCGCGAGTGTAAGCGCCAGCATAGATATAGGCGTAGAATATAGAAGATGGCCTCCCTGGAGCAGCTAAAGGACCAAAGTATGAACCGTCGTACATACGACGGCTGTAAGACCAGTGACGACCTCCGCGTTTCTACGGGACCCGGTCGCTATCAAGTAGATGTTCCCCCACAGGCCTGTAATGCATGCTATGCCCCCGAACCCACCGTACGTCAGCAGATGTGGGGTGCTTCCCTGAACAGGGGTTACATGAAGACCGACGTGGAATCGGACCTCCTGAACTTGAATCGTCCCACGACACGCACCGTCTGCGACCAGTACAATCCGGATAAAAACAAGGTCAATGAGGCGGGTCAAGAGAGTGTAAAAGAGTGCTCGTTTCCCCAAACCTTTTCCCGGTTAGTGGATCCTCCCTGTAATAACCGCGCCGTTGGCTGGAATCGCTGGGAGTGGCTGTGCGACAATCCCCAGGAAAGTGTCATGCTCCCCTTTGACAATCTCCTGAGCACCCGTTTGGCCAAGCGTGACCAACACCGCCCCTGTATCCCCGTTCCTGTGCAACCCGATGCGCTCCTCCCCGCACCCGTGAGTTTTGACAAGCTCGCCCAGTACGACGACGGCGAGGACGTTGTGCGCGGTGAAGTCGCTGCACTCGGCGGTGCTTTCCAACACTTCAATCCATCCGCCGGTATTGCCGATTTTGCGGCGACCGGTCCTTCTGCGAGCTTCGGTGGATACGAAAACGAGCTCATACCCGCGGGCCCCTTTTAAACGCTTCTACATGCGCACAATACAATAAGTAGGTTCCCTTGCTCCTATATAGGATATGGAAGCACTAGGACTTCTCGGTTTGCTCGGAGCGGGCTATTTGTTCTCCTCCGAGAAAGATAAGAAAACAGAGGCATTTCAAACACGCTCGGCACAGGACCCGCTACGCATAGCGACGCCGCAACTGAGTAAACAGCAGGTAGGGAAGTCCCTGGTGGGCGATATGGACCTCCAATTCCGCAATCCCTACACGGGAACGATGATTGCTGCGGACCCAAAACCCTCGGCGATACAGGGTTCGGCGTTTGCGAGTGCCGCGCCACCCAAGGCACGGCCCATGGCCTCCGATGCGACCACGGGGGGTGCCGGTGTGCGCCTGGTGCAACAGCGTCCCGATAGTGTAGAGACCGCGACGGATAGGGGTGCCGTGATTTCACCCCTTACCGGCATTGCCTACAAACCCGGTGAATTCAAGCACAACAATATGGTCCCCTTCTTCCGCGGCCAGTTGAAGCAGAATCTATACGAGGGCGCCAATCGCCAGGTGTTGGATTACCAGACGGGCTCCGATTCCACCGGTTTCGCCAAGCGTGAACAGACACCCCTGTTTGAACCCACTAAACAGCCCCTGGGCAATCCCTTCGGTATGGAGTCCACCACGGATTTCGTGGAATCCCGCATGAATGACCCCCGCAATCGTGCGAACGAGGTCCCCGTGGAACCCATTCGTGTGGGACCCGGTCTCAATGAGGGATTTACCCACATTCCATCCGGCGGTTTCCAACAACAGGCGGGTGAAGACTATGTCATCGCGCGTATGCCCCGCACGGACGACTTGCGCGTCGCCAACAAGCCGAAGATTGAGTACGTGAAGCCCGTGGTCCCTGGTGCCCATTTCATCGCCACGAGTGGAACCGCCGAAACCGTGGGTGAAGTACGCCGATATGCACCCGATACCTTCTACCTCAACGAGCACGGTGAGCGCAACTTCGTGACCACCGGTGCAGACCTGAAGGCGACGGCGCGTGCGACCCAGGTCCTGAAAGATACGACGCGCCAGGAGACGACCACGGAATACGCCGGTCCCGCTGGACAGGCGGAGGGTGCGGCGACCTACACCGTGGCAGCGGCGAAGGCCCCCCTCGTGAAGCAGCATGGCCCCTTCGGCTTCCGCAATGCCGACGCCTCCTCGTATTTCAACAAGAATACGGATGCCGAGGAGAACGATTATGGTAAGGCGGGTATTGAAATCCGCCCCAATGAACGTTTCTACACGGGCGAGCGTGTGATGGCCACGAACTTGGCCGCGACCCAATACGAGGTGACGCTACCCCAGCAGGATGCCGTAAAACCTACACGCGCTCAGGAGCTTGTTGAGAATTTCCGTGTTGCCGGCAACTTCAACGCTATCGGTGGCGGTGGCCGTGCAGAAGCACCCACTATGTACGACCCCAATGATCCGCTGCGCACGACGATTAAGGAGACGACCATTGATAACGATTGGTTGGGCCAGGCCGCACCGGCATCCCAACAGCCCAAGCTCACAGTCTATGACCCTAATGATGTGGCCCGTACGACGATTAAGGAAACGACCATTGACAACGACTGGTTGGGTGGTGCGGCGCCCCGAGAAGCACAAAAACTCACGGTGTATGACCCCGATGATATTGCGAAGGTAACCGGTCGTAATACCCTGGATGACTGGGACTACTATCGCAACCTGGGCAAGGGCGAGAACGAGGCGTCCTTCTTGCCCCTCCAGGACCGCGCCAAGAATACCCAGAAGGCGGCCATTTCAGCCAAGTCGGCGCATACGGGTACCGCCGGCGCCTTTGTGAGTCAGGAGATGAACCAGATGGCGGCCCGCAACGTCCGACACTACGCCCAGAAGGAGACGGTATCGCAGGGACGTGCACCTACCAATTCGTCTACCAAGGTCTTCAACGGCGAGGACTACGTGAACCTGCAATACCGTAAGCTGGTGAGCGACTCCGTGAACGACCGACAGCCCGCGAAGACCCGTGTTGCGGGTGCGGGCGCCGAGACCACGGGGGCGGAAGTGTTGGGAATCCAGCGACCCCGTGCGGCCCTCAAGATGGATATCTCTGCCGAGCGCAACCAGTACGATACCGTGAAGGCCTTGGAGTCCAACCCCTATGTGATTCCTCTGCATCCTCCTGGCGGCTCCTGGAATATGACGCCCCCCGCTGCGCGACCAACATAAACCAACCGGTACTCTCAACAGTCGCGAATACCATACTCAAAAATTCTTGGAGTCCAAGGGTTCTTGAGGGTTTTTTGAGTGTATGTAGGGAGTTTAAGCGACTGTGCTCTGTACTGCGTCCATCATACGCCGTCTTATGTATTGTGGAATCTTCTTGCTATGGGTGAGGAACCAGTGTATTTCTTCTTCCCACTGGGGAGAGAAATGCGCCAGGTCAACACCTGCTTCGCCAGGACGAACATCTCTTGCCATGTCGTAGTGAAGATTGCGTAGCATCTCGGCGGTACTGTATACTCTATCCGGAATAGATGCAGCATTCTCCACGAGCATCTGGTAGATAGGCTGGTTATTGGGGTGAACACACGTTGTGTTGGAAGCCATTGTAGGAAGGAGAAGGGGAGGAGGGACACCATGCATTCTACACGTCTCCACTCTTCTTCAATTTTTTTCAGGGGAACTAACGGTCCCCTGAAAAAATTGAAGTGTCCATGTTACTGCCAGAGGTTCTAGCGTGCTATCACCAACCACTTCGTAACCAATCCTGCTTCGCAAGCAACCAATCCTTTCCTACGCTTCTTTCCTTCCTACCATGCCTGCCTATACGTTCTTGACTCTTCGCACAGGTTCACCTGCCGCCTTCCAACTCGTTTCCATACAGTATTCGGATATGTGGCGCAGTGCTGGTGCAAAAGCGGAACCCCTTCCAACGCTCATGGGAACATGGGATATTGTAGAGTCCTCTACACTCAACCCTCTTGAAGTGGCCGCCGCCAAGGTCAACTGTGTTGAACACTTCTCACGCTTGATGGTCGTTCTTCGGGTAAACCCCACTATATTCTACCGCATTTGTAAACCTACATCTGCAACAAGTCTTCCCAGGAGGGCCCAACGGAGTGAGATACCAGCATATGGCATACAAGTTGATAACACAACAGATTCTGTGCGCGATATGTTGAGACGTTGGCGAGACGCTGGGACCCGTGAGGACCCTATGCCGTCGGATTGTATTCAGCCTCCTTCACAAGTATCAGCACCCTTCCTGCCACCGATACCCGATTTCGTGCGAATGGCGCCTATAGAATCCTTGCCTAGACCTATTCTCACACCAGCAACTCGTCCATCATCATCCGTTCTAGCATCAGCACCAGCATCCTCGTCAGCACAAGTGCCGCTGCCGCTAGCACCCTACGTGGCAAAACTGGCACTCAGTGCGTTGTTGGCACAGAATCCTACACTGGATTGTCCCATTTCTATGGAACCTCTGGCGAATTGCCGAAGCGTTGCCATGGCTACCTGTGGGCACGCCTGCTCGGCCGAATATGCCGCGCGACTGGACAAGTGTCCCATGTGCCGCCAAACGACTGCCTGGACAACCGTTGAAAACACCTAACATTAATAAAAAAATAAGGGAGGGGTCAGAGGGGAAAGCACCGAAATGTGGCTGCGCCACATTTGGTGCCTGACCCCACGGCAACTACGTTGCCGTGGGGAACCGTAGGTTCCCCTTTTTTTCCGTGTTGGAAATGTAGAGATGAACCGCGCGCTCCAAAAGCAACATCAACGCCGCTGTGCGTTAAAGAACAACACCCTTCTGGGCGGTGGTCTCGCGGTGAATCCCGAGGCGACCATTGTCTCCGAGAATGGTGTTCCGTACCCTGAGAACCAGCATTACAGCGACTGCTACGACCCTGTTAGCCTTCGCCCCGGCGCTCTGACCACGCCACCCAACGTGGAGTTGGCCCAGACACCGATGGCTGGCGGTTACCAGATTATGAGCGCGGCACAACTGGCTGCTATGGCCGGTAAGAGAGGAGGCTCTCGTCGCGCGGGTTGCGGACTCATGAAGGGTGGTCAAATCATGAGCGCTGCACAGTTGGCCGCTATGGCCGGTAAGCGCGGTGGTTTCCGTAGCACTCGTAGCGCTACTCGCAGAGCCTGCGGTTGCAATATGCGTGGTGGGTCACGTAGGGGTTGTGGCTGCAGCATGTTCAAAATGCGTGGTGGGCTGCGAAGCAGCACCTGCGGTCAGCCTGCCAAGGCTTGGTTGGGTGGCAAGCGACGCAAGACTCGTAAACAACGTGGTGGCAACAAGGGCGGCTTTGAGCTCAACGTGGCGGACAATGTAGGTGGCTCGGGTCCTATCGCCGAACCTGTGCGTACCGCTATCCCCTGTGATGCCCGTGCCGGTATGCAAAACCCCTTCACGGCTACTCCTGTGCAAGTGGATAGCCGTGCAGCCTTCGGCTATTCCCTGACTCCCAACACGACTACGCCCTCCTTCCAAGCGGGAGGCAGCTTGAGTGAGCGTATCCCGAATTTTGAATACCACCAGACCGGTGCCGGATACGGCGGTAATGCCTACGATGCCTCGTGCTACCGTGCGCCTGGCTCGGAAATGCCGGTGTACCCTGCTACCTCCGCGGGCTTCCATTTTACCCCCAGCACGGAGGCGGGTGCTACTCTCCCCGATGGTATCACGGCATATAATGAGGTCGTAGCCCATACCGCCCGTCTCGGTGGTGCCTACAGGAAGAGTCGCAAGAGCCACCGTAAGAGCCGCAAGAGCCATAAGAAAACCCGCAAGGGTCGCAAGAGCAGACGAGTTAGCAGAAAGCACTAAGTATTGTTGAGAATTGAAAGGTCCTCTACAGAATATAGGAATCACTCTATTCTGTAGAGAATCATGGCTAAAAACAGCTTATTGGGAATAGGACTTATATTACTCGCGGTGATACTGGTTATCGCGGCGGTCGTTAGTTACGTGAAAACACAGGTCGTTCCGGTGTTGCAGGGAAAAACCTGCACCAAATGGAAACCCAAGGAGAGCTGTACACGTGCTGGCATCCAGACTGCCCTGAACAAGCAGACCTCTTGCAATATGTGCACGAAGTGGGTGTAGGTTTCCTCCAGATGACCGCTGGGTGACCACCGGATAACCATCGGATGACCGCGTTTCATTTTCCCCGACTCTTGTAGAAACAACAATGGCCACCACCTGCCGCTTGAATAACGGATCTGTCCTCAACCAGCCCCACAAGGCTTACATCACCACTGCTGAGTTTGCAACTGCCATTTTTTCCTATTCTACTTCCACCAACTTCACCAATGGACAATGGCAGACAACTGGCACACTTTCTCCTCTGGGCACATCCGTTGTGACATCGCCTTACAATGCAGCAGGTGTTGTACTCCGTGAAAATGGCAAGAAGCTTATCCCTGGTGTGAACCCAGGTGTATCCGAGTATTACGTGGGTGTATATCATTCCGTTTTTGGTGCCGGCTACATTGATCCTAATAATGCTCTCTTCGCTCTCTACAATTCCGATAAGCCTTACATCTACGATGGAACTGATTTGCTTGTTGGTGATCAGGGTCCAACAAGCACAAAGGTTGTTCTTCAGAGTGCGATTACATTAACACAGGCAACTACAACAACTCTTACAGCTGATTGCAGTCTGGGGTCCGTTTTTTACATTACTATTTCAACAAATGACAATTTCCAGATTGATGCATCCAATGTTGCCGCAGGACAACTAGTAACATTTATTTTGAATAATACAGCTGCTGCTAATACACCCACAATTGCATTTGGTGATAACATACGCGTAAATCAAGCAGCTGCCACACAAATAATCACAACTGGACGTCAAGCAACCATTTTATTTGTTGGATATCCCTCTGCCACTCCATACCTTATGGAGTTGAGTCGTATTGCCATAATTTCTACTGCTTAAATTTCTAAACATTCTGGACAGACCGTATCACAACATGTTTTGTCCACAATCATACACTTACCCTTTTTCCCCTTCGCATCACTAGACCTACTAACATCTCCAACCTTCCCAACATCCTCATCCTCACTATCCGAACCCTCATTCACCATTTCGCCAAACCACTTCACACGATACCCACACGACTTGTACAGTTTTGCTCTCTTGCGCCACTGTCCATGACATTCCGCAAAGGGAGCATCCAACACATCACAAATCAGCGGCGCCACTTTGCGTTCTTCCGGTCGCTGGCGCAACACACGTCCCACGGCTTGTTCCACGGCGGACTTCGGCGTTGCCAATAGGACTGTATTTAGCGTCGGTACATTGAAGCCCTCCGCGGCCATGGCGAACGTCGCCAAGATAATCCGCTTCCCCGCCGAAATCTCCAGGTCCTTCTGTTTCATCTGGCCGACATAATAGCCCACCGATACGAACCCACGGGCCTTGAAGCCCGCCTCAAAGGCTGCGAGGTGTTCACGGCGGTCCGACAGTACCAACAGTTGCCTATCCGGTTCCTCTTGCAGGCGGGCAGCCATCCAATCCAGGAGCGCCTCGGTACGCGGCTTGAAGTCCGCAATCTGGTTGATGAGACGGGCGCGCACAACATCCCCCTTCCAATCCAGGGGCGGGTCGGCGTACGCAGCATCCGCCGACGTAAACCGCATAACCTCTACACCCACGGACTGGTCAGCATCCCGCGACTGAATCTGGTAGCAAATGGGCCCCAGGAACCACTCAAACACCTTCGTCAACCCATCCGTCCTCTTCGGCGTTGCCGTCAATCCCAACATGGCGCGACATTGGATGCGTTGTAGAGTCTGTGAGAAGTGCTCGGCGGCCAAGTGATGCGCCTCGTCAAAGATGGCCAAACCAAACCCGCTAAACATGCCCGCAGGATACGAGCGCGAGCAGATGGTCTGAATCATGGCGATGGCGCAATCTACGTCATCCCCAATCTCGCATCGCTCCCCCTGGATGCGTCCAATACGTATGCCAGGTACAAGGGCCTTGAGTTCCCCCGACCACTGATTCATAAGGAACTCTTTGTGCACCACGATGAGAAACCGCTTCCGTAGTGTCAAGGCAATGCGAATGGCGGTGAAGGTCTTCCCGTAGCCGCAGGGGAGACAGATGATGCCGCAGTTCCCCGCGGCCGCATAGGCGGCCATGGCGGCGACCTGGTGGGGTCGCGCCGCGCCCCCAAACGCGAGCTCGGCACGCAAGGCATCGCCGTCGGGCATCGCATCTCCCGCAGCAGCACCATAGGCGCTAGCAGCCCATGCACGGGGCAGATACCAGCGTGTAGGGGATTCCAGGTATACCTTGAAGGGCGAGATTGTACCGGCATAGGCCGGTGGAACAACAGGGGTGACGGTGAGGGCCTTTTGCATCGCCGCGGTTTGGGCAGGTGTCAAGGCACTCTTGAGGAGCGCGTAGCCCTTTGTGGTGAGAACGGATGGTAGTTGTGCTGTGGCTGTGGCTGTGGCTGCGGCAGCAGTAGCTGCATTAAGTGAAGAAGAAGCCATACGAAAGAAGAGGACGCGAAGGAGGGTGTAGGGAGCGCCGGTAACCCAACAGCGTGGAATCAAATTTTCCATGAGGAGGGGTTAAAGGGGAACGTTAGTTCCCCTAAATTTTAGGCGACCAAAAAAGAGACATGAACCCTACAGAAACAGCGCTCGTCATTTTATTGGCGGGTCTTGGAACCGCCATTGCCCTCGGTTTTGTGGAGGTTGCCCCCGCCATCCTACACTCCTCCATATCACAGGCCTTCTTGCTCATCATGACCCTCGTGTTATTCGCCTATTCCCCGGTAGTCGGCATTGCGGCTATTGCGTTATTCGCTATTCTGATGTTCAAGCGCAATGTCCAAAAGACCACCCAGTATTACGATGCCGCCACCGTGCGCGCCTATCAGGACCAGCGTGCTCAACAGCCCCCCTCGGATGGTCATATGCCCCCACTCCTCACGCAGCCACGTGAGTACACTGTTGGTAGTGCTGGAAGCACCGGTAGCACTGGTAGTCAATACGTAGCCCCCGCGGCACGTTACGCTACACAACCCATGTTCTACGATGATAAGGAACCTTTTGCAAGTCCCGATGCCGTAGGCACCTACCCTCTCGGCGAGCCTCGCCCATCGGCGCACGCCAGCCAATCCTTTACCGCCATGTACCGTCCATCCGAGGATATGGGCGACAATACCTTTGTGCGCGGTCAGGGTCCCAACATGGATGAGAAGATGTACTCATATGCGTACTAAATCACCGTCAATAAATAGAGAATGCTGCAAAGGAAGCGAACACGAACACGAACAAGAAGGCGTACCCAAAGGGCCGGTAAAATGACCGGTTTTGGTGCCTTCGGATGTGGTTTTGTGCCCGCCCTGCGGTGTGCTGATGAAACCGAGTCATCCAATGACTCCGTTTTTTCAAAGCTTATGTTCAAAGGTCATGCGGACACAGAAATGGCCTTGGTGGCCGATATCGCCACGGTGGACCCTGGCATGGACTACGCCCTGTATCCCAACAAGGTCTGCCGCGTAAATCCCCAAAATCTGGAAACCCACGCAGCCAACCTGGAGGCGTGTCCGCTCAAGGCGCGTCTTCCGAAAACCAAGACGAGCCTCGCGAACGCGGCAGAGGACCTTTATCTGTTGAAAGCCCCCGCTGCGCAAATGGATTTGTATGAATACATAAATGTCCTTACACAGTCCCAAAACATACAGCGCTTATGGTTGCCGTTTTTCCGGTCTCTTGAGAACCTCTTTCGCGGCCTGGAGTCCTTTCATTCCAAGGGGTTCTATCACATGGATATCAAAATAGAGAACGTGGCGATGCTATTGGAAGCGGGGACATCCGAGGCCTCTACGGCAAAGTTCATTGATTTCGGACTCTCTGTGTCGGAACCTATGGTCCGTACACCAGAGGGCATGCAAAAGGCCCTTGCGTCTCATGCGCAATTTTACAAATTGTATGGTATTGAAATGCCCTTTGCGGCGGCACCTAAAGCCCAGCGCGATGCCCTAACTGATGGACAATTAACATATTTTATTAAAAAGTACTATGACGTCCTGGATTTCAATTACAACAATCCATACGATATGTATATTACGAATGGCAGGCCTAAAATTACACCGCAAGTAATGCGTGAAATATTTGAAGTAATGGACGATGTTGATAGTGGTGATAAGCGCAAATACTTTGAGAAGTCCGATATGCACGCGATGGGCATTATGCTACACAATATAATGGTGGCAGTCTGTAACATTCGGATTGCGAATAAGCAAATAAATTATTATGATGTTGAACGTCAACGCGGTTACGTCGCATCGGCGGACCTTCGTGACTTCTTAGAGACTGTAAACAAGCAGTTCATTCCTGGTCTATATGGATTGATTTTTAACCTCATACAGCCGGATTTTATGTTGCGTGCGAACGCACAGGACGCGGGAGTGGAATATAGGCGACTTGTAGATGGTCTAGAAAGTGCCTTGCGAACACAAATGGAATCGCGGTCATCTGCATCCACCGTCGGAAGGGCTCTATTTGACCCCTTTAAAACCCCCATGGTATCAAATGCATCCAACACATCCTCCACGACCTCTGGAAAACGTAGTTTTAGAACGGCATTTTCCAATGGTAATACGGGGGATGGTAATCATATCGCGATTCCAATAAAACGCCAGAAGCTCTCTAGACGCTACAGAAGACGTCGTAATTAAGAGGTACTGGTGCTAGCACTGCTACCACCCTGTGGAACGGTCAAGTATCCCTTTACGGTTCCTGGGACGATTTCGCCACGGTTTTTGCGTGACCAGACGGCACAGGAGTATTCCCATGTCTTAGGGTCGTACTCGGTGAAAGCACCACGTGCCTTGGCGTAGGTTATAACGCTCTCAGGAATACACACTTCATTGAGGCGGTAGCATGTTGGAAGCGCGAGCCCCTTCAGGTCCGCAATATCATACCTTTTCGCTTCACGGTCTCCCATGGTGTATGTAACATTTTGGAAGACCGTTTTACCTGTGGCGTCCACAGGGCATGCTGCAGCGTCCAACATACGCGTCTCGTTACACATGCGCTCCGTTTTACTATCCGTGGGATTGATTTTAGGAACGCCCTTCGCTACACAGTAATTCTCGGTACTTTTGAGGTCCTCTGCGCTGCAGGAAAAGCCCGTTTCACCGGCAATTTGCACGGGATTCTTACAGCATTTCTCAGCCGTCTCACTCTCTTTCGCAAAGTTGGGTAGGGATGCAGGACATGTATTGGTAGAGCCGGCATTCAATTGCTGTGTAACCAGGCTGCGACAATTAGGAAGCATATCGCCCTTGAAAAGGGCACGTGGGTCTGGCACGGTGGCCGAGAGTGCACATATATTGTTGCGCACTTCATCGGCGCCTTCACATCGGTGCGTGTAGGGATTCACTTTACCTTTGCAGCACATACTGTCACCATTGGGACCGTTGAAAAAGGTATAAGCGGGGGGGCAGCGTATAACATCTGATAAGTTAACCGATGCTGTGGCACCAGTGCTTGCTCCGCTACTGCTGCCGCTACTGCTGCCGCTACCGCTACTACGCACAATGGACACTTGCAATCCTTTAATGCCGTACCCCGTGCCGGCATTACCACTTAGGAGTTCTACCTCCGTCTTCGTACCCGTCCATCGCAAGCGAATCTCGGAGTCTGTTAAGGCTGTTGGGATAGTAGCAGATGCAGGGTATTCATAATATCCCGCTTGAGAACTACCATATCTTACACTGACTGCCCCCGTCGCTGTATCTTTTGTAAAGGTGAGCGGCACCATTTTGAGTCTACGCCCGTCCAATATGGCCAAAATAAATGTGCTTCTATCGGATTCCAAGGAAGTTGAACGCTGTACCTCGTTTTCTATAGTTGTAGTATTCACACGCTCTACAAACGTCGCATTTGTTATGGATATGTTGGTCATGTCGTAACCCGTCAGAGATACATTGGGCACTGTTTGTGCCGTACTCGTTATCCATGCAGGTTGTGCCGATTGCCCAGCCGATTGAAAGCCTTCGCGAGATTTAAAAAATCCAAGGAAAGCCAATAGGACCACTGCTAAAAGCAGAATTCCCAACACCCATACGTGTTGTTTCTTCATTTGTTAAGGGCTGCTACTTTTTCGTGGTTGCTGCTGGTGCTGCCGCTGCCTCCAGTGGCTTTTCCTCGGCCTTCTTTTCCTTTGCCACGTCCCCAACAGCCTGTACACTGGTTGTATTTTTCAAGCGTGCAACTGCATAGAGTACGGAAAGCTTGAGGTATCGTGATTCAGTATACTTGAATACATAGTACGCAATGAGGGATATGAGAAACAGACCTATTACAATACCAAGGATTATACCGAGAATGGTTTCTATTTTGGATACATCCGCACCACCTTCGGGGTCCTCTAGGCCCTTGGACATATCTGCAGCATCCTCCAGCTCCTTTTTCAACGTCTTATAGCGACCGGGACCCCCCACATAGACCTTATCCCCCCGTATATCGCGAATGGTATCCAACGGTCGGCATTTCACTTGTTCCGTTTCCACGAATCCATTCTGAATACGCTTGGTCCCCCCCGCGGCCGACGTAGTGAGTGTGAGTTTTTCAATATACGAAAAGAGTTTCAGTTTCTCGGCTGTGGGTTCTTGGGCTGCACGCGGGGGACCATATGTCCCCGCAGCAGCAGCTGAGGGTTTGTAGGTTGTGTTGCCGTCCACCTGGCGTTTAAAGCGGTTCAGGTCCGCCAGACGCATGGTCAGGGGTTTCAGAGCCACCAAATAGGATACCTTTTCAACAGTGTTGGAACACGCGGAAGACGTAGACGCCACACGGTCCTCCAGTGAGGTACCCTTGTATAACACAAGCGGTACATTGGCCGGAAGTGAACTACTCAAGAGGGGGCGATTGCGTTGTAGGATACCGAGGCTTTCAAAAAAGGGTACACCTGGTCCGTCGTTCCCTATTTTCACCGGCAGCACCAACACGTACTTGGAGTTTCTCGTTGCCGAGGTTTCACCCTGAAAGCGGACGTGTATCTCGGCACCACTCAGGTCGTTGGTCTTCATGCCGAGTTCCGAAAAATCAAGGGAGTGTATCGCCGGTACGGAAAGCAGGGCGCCGTAGCAGGTGTGTCGGATACCGGATACTTCCAGGGCGGCCTGCGGGAGTTCAAAGCTCAGCCCTTGGGGTGTTACTGTAAGACTGCCCGTTCCCGCAATAAGCGAGGTAAACCGGACTTTACAGGTTTCACAGGTCCCTGCGCGACGAATCTCGGCGAGATGGGAACTGTTGAGAATGGGGGGTGTTTCGCGGCATGACAAAAAATTATCGGTTATGACATCTGTTGCCATAGCAGCCGTCTCCTGACATGGACGGGTAAACCTATGCGACTGGCAAATAGCGCGGCACGGAATAACGGTATACGTTCGCCACATAGCTCTGGCCCATTATGGGCACACTCACCATATCGCCCTCCATGATTTCATCACACCCTACATCATCGTCGCACTTGCGGCGTTTGTATTCCAGGGGCACCTGGACGGGATTCATGCCATCTGTGCGCGTGTAATAATTCCATCGGTCGCGGTTGGTAATGAGCTTACGGCCGAAAAGAGGGAGGATGGTACGTGTTGGGGTTCCGGATGTTTCGGTTCCGCCGGGGGCCGTAAGAACACCGATTTGTTGAAATTGGTCGGGTACACCACGCGTGGGAATGTTAATGGGTATTGCACCGCCACCGGCCATGATGGGAGGTGAGGGGAAGCCGCGTAAATCGGGCGGTGTATCATAGGAGCGTTCAGGGGAAAGGGGCTGGAAGCGGGGGTCTACTGCCGCAGTGCTTGCACCAGTACTACCGCTGCCGCCAGCACTCACAACAACGACAGTAGGTTGTTGTGGTGTATCCTCCTGTTTCATCACCTTCTTCATAGCTTTCATCATCTTCTCGGATTGTTCGGCGCGCTGTCGGTAAATCTGGTATCCAATAAATGCCAAGACTCCTACAAGAAGAACGGTCGCAATTATCATACCCGTATCCATACACCAGACACCTGGGGGGCATACTGCCTGTAGGGCACCCCCAACCATTCGTCGGGTTCGTGATAATACGCGTTTCTTTGTGCCGCCCATATGGGTTATTCTACTCAAACGCGCTTTTTCATATTACGACGCGCCAATTCTACCGGTGTCATATTGAAGGTTTCAACACGTTCCTTCCATATGCTCATATCCGTCATTTGCTTACTGAGGCGTTGAATGGGACCCTTGACCGCCTGTAGGAGATTGTAGGAAAAGACCTCGGGTGAGAGGCGTTCCTCGGCCTCCACAGGGGTATCCGTAAATCCCTCCTTTCGTAAGGTCAACTGTACGAGTTGTTGTAGGAGCCAGGCACATACAACAATTCCCAACATGGTCGCTATGACTGCCATAATGCTTGGTTTAGCAGCCATACTCAGAATCTATTCTAATTTGAGGTTGGATTAACGGCACCAAAATAGGACTGGAACATTTCCATCATCTGCTTACCATCCTGAATGAGCGGCTTGAGGGTTTGTAGAGTGCCCATGAGCTGCTTCTGGGTGTCCATGAGGTCCTGGGTATCCTTGGTCATCGCGGCAATTTGCTCGGGCTTCAGGGACTTGTAGGCATTCATGAACGTGGTACCGGCATCCAGGTGGAACTCGGCATCCTCACCTTCGGTGGCAGGCATCTTGTACTTCTTACCGAGCTGGAACATCTCGGCAGGACGGTCGGCGTGGTCTGGTAGGGGGACCTTCTTGGCTACCTTCTTCTTAGGAGGGGGTGCAGGGGCCTCCGCTTCCTCGGTGTCTGCCGCGTCGTCTTCCCCCGCATCCTGGAAGCCCTCGTGGCGGCGCACAGAGCGACGACTGGGCTTGTAGAAATAGTAGACCGCCGCGGCCATCAGGGCACCCGCTAGGATGGAACCCACCAAGTCCCCGCCCGTCGTGGCATAGAGAATGAAGGTCGCACCTACACCGAGGAGGATATTGTGGGCAGCCTGGGCGTATATGAGGAAAAAGGCAATGAGCCCGAAAATCAACAGGGCGCCATAGAGTCCTATGGTTTCCGTTTTCTTTGATACTGAACGCGCTGCCGCCATACTTCTATTATGGATACATATTCATCACGCGCATAATCTGGCGGTAGGTGGCAAAAATGCCGCCAACAAGGGCAAATTGTATGAGGAATCCCAGCCAGGAGAGGGAACCACCTACTTTATAGGCCCATGTCGCACGTTTTGCGAGCCATGTGTGCAAGGCCGGGAGCGAAAAGAGACACACTAGCAGCCCAACAACAAGTGGGTCGCGCATTTCGTCAAAAAGTAGGGACCAGGAGTTCTTTTTAAGGTCACCGCTGGTATGTTGCTGGCCCTTCGCCGGCTCCTCTACGGGCTCATAATGTGCTTGCTGCTGTTGTTGATAGGGCTGCTGCATATAATGGTGCGATGGGTCCTGCATCATACCATCAAAAGCATACGGGTCGGAATGTGTTGAGAATGACGGTTCGGGCTGTTGAAATTGGGGCTGCATTGGAGGGGGCGGGGGTGGTGGTGGAATATACACAGGCGCCTGAGGCTGATGTATGGCCTCTTCTACGGCATTCATATCGGATAGAATGGCGTTCATGACGGCATCATCCGCGGTATGTGGGACGTTGCCCATTTCAATATCCTCCAGCGAAGTTCCTTCGGACGACATGTTTTATCAGGGCCACAGGTTCTAGGATGTCTCATAATCCGCGAAACTCACCGTATCCACAATGGGAATTGTTCCCGCTTTGGGACATTCCATGGGGCGTGGCTTGAATTCTACACATTTGGTACCAAATTGATAGACGGCATCCCGAATATCCTGTACAGGTGGTCCGCGCACTACAACACACTCGGGTCCCTTACAAATGGGACGAAACATCGCGGCAAGCCCCACTCCCAACACAAAACTCAATACCGTTGCAATGCCAGGTGTCTCTATTACTTTGAAGAAATCCACCATAACAGCGTTCACCCACTTCTAGTATGGCTGTGGCCTTTTTTGATACATTCCTCAGCCTGAATAGAAGGGGCCGTCACCATGTTTTTTAACCATCTAAAGTTCTTTCCGTTCGTAATGGGACTCGCCATAGGTATCTTTTGCGTCTATGTGTTGAAACCGGCGCCGGTGGTGGTTGTAAAGTATCCGAACCTGGATAATGTGGAGACCACGGTATACAGGGACCGCAATGGAACGTGCTTCCAATACAAGGTGAATCAGGTGGATTGTGATAAAGAGGAAGACCGTATCAAGCCCTATCCTCTACAGTAATTGAATACTGCGTTCTGTTGGGCTCGTGGTAGCTGTGCGCTCAACAAAAACGGGATGGGGTATCTTACGCGTATCCCGAGTATCGGCGTCTATGACCGTGCGAAAGAGGTCCTGCATCTGGACATAGCGGTGTGGGAAACGTGCCGCTTGGCGTCTCTCATCCAGGGCGGTGAGGTCCTTTTGCAGGGTGCCGACAAGACGGGCGCGCAGACCCCGCTCCTGGGCATCCGTTGCCTGACGCCATGCGGCCACGGCCTGTAGGTATTCTTGCTCCTTGGCACGGTAGGCCTCGTCCGCAGCCCCCGTTGCCGTGGCGATATCGGCACGCAATGTATTCATACGTGTTATTGCGGCTGCCCGGAGTTGTTCATTTCCCGCGTGGGCTGATTGTGTTAAAATGCTAATCGCGTCCACACCCTTTGTCGCTTTCCGTTTACCGTCCATTCGTTTTTTTCAGGGGAAAGGAAAGAAATGAACACCCTACAGTTCTCACTTGTCCTGTTGGGCATGGGGACCTTTATGGGGATTATTGCGTTCGCCAGCATTTATGGTATCGCTTCTATGTTGGGAATTGGGGAAGACGTGGTGGATGTGCGACTTACTTTTTCGTTTTTCGTCATATCGTGTATTCTCGTATACGGTATGAGCTTCGGTGTTTTTGCGGGTGTGCAGAAGGATAGCTGTGGGGAGGTACGCAACTGGAAACAACTCGCCCTGAATGCGGTGTTTCCGCTGGCCTTCCAGGCGGTCCTTTTGACAGTCGTCATATTCGTGCCGTGGTTCCAGGATATCGTGGGCAACCTGTTTCCACCGGATGTACCGGCCTTCGGCAAGGCCGCCGCGGCTTTTGCCTATTACTCCTTCTGGGCTACCATGATGGGCGGCGCACTCGGTGGCACCCTATCGGGTAGCTGTAAAGAGGAGCCAAAACCGGCACCTCCTCTCGCGTTCAAACAACGGGCGGGGCCTATTGAAGGCATCGGTGAAATACCCATGCCGACCGAGGAATCCGCGAATGCCGTTACGGAAGGGTTTGAATCTGAACGCCACGTGCGATTTAATTTGCCGCCGGAATAGACCCTGGGGGTTCCGTCCCATAATAGATGTATCGGGGTTGTGCCGGATTTGCATAGGGATCCAATATGTAATATCCGGGGACTCGGGAGTTCATGGGTGCCATGGGCGCCATAGGTGCCATAGGTGCCATAGGTGCCATAGGCACCTGCTGGTGCGATATAGGCTGTATAAATGAGCTATTGGGCGCCACGTTATTGTAATTGTTGGTAGCCATCGCTGATGTTGCGGCAGTCGCAGCAGTCGCGACAGCCATATCCGACGAGTTCAACGCCACCGATGCAAAAAAGATGGACACCAGATTTGCCAGGGCGTACGATAGAATCGCCCAGACCAGCGCAAACATCCAAAAAGGAAACACGGTCTGCTCCTCCGTTGTCGCTAATCCGAATTCTTTCCACATACCATTATCACGAAACATGGTACGTGGTCGCACATAGAGCACAATCGCTACACCGACCATGTAAATGCCAATCGCATACCATAATGTTCCTCCTCCGCCCATTGCCGGATATCCTCTATTTAGCGGTTCGGGATGGTTTAGAGCAATTTATCCAGCCACAATAAATGCAACCTATTGTGGGTGGAATACTACTGACCCTTGTGGAGGGTGTAGGAGATTGGGCACTCAAAAAGTACGCTATGGGTGGTGCATGGGGACTCCTGTCCATCGGTGTCATCGTATATAACGCCCTGGCCTTCCTCCTTGTCTGGCTCTTCAAACATGTCGGCTTCGCTATTTTGAATGCAACATGGGATGCAACCAGCAATGTATTTACGATGATTGTAGGGGCGCTGGTTTTCAAGGAAGTCTACAGCGTACGCGAATGGATAGGTATGGTGTTGGTAACCCTAGGACTCGTTTTTATTAATGGGTCCAATGCGAAGTAAGCGAAGCCGATTGGTTATATGGCATCCTCGTCGTGTGTCCCGCGGTGGTCATTGATCCCTACAGCCACTCGCTCCTCCCCAAATTCCATGAAACCGTAGGGGTTTTCACGGGCTGCGCCACCACTATCGCCGGTAATATCCCCCGCGAACTCGGGTAAGCCCATGGCTGCCCGTTGTCCCCGCTCAAACTCAAAAAAGTCGGCATCATACTGGAAGAGATTCTTCATGGTTCCGACCGCCCAATCACCGATTTTCAGTCGCTTCTTAATCAACTCAACACGACGCATATCGCGGTCCAGCACATCAAAGCGGCGGATGAATTCAGCACGCTCCAACTCCTGACGGGCCAACAGCGCCTCCTGTATTTGCTTCGGCGTCATTTGCGTCTTCTCTACGAAGCCCCGTGCAACACGGAAGGCGTCCACAAAGAATCCTTGGAACCACTTGGCGGCGGCTCGGCGTACATCGGTCGCCAATCCGACCCACAACGGCGACTCGTCCACCACACAGGCTAACATGAGATGTCCCAGCGACCACTGCAGCACCGTCTTCGTTTCGGACGCGGAGAATCCCTCGGGCCCCTCCGTTGGACGGAAGGTGTGAATCCAATGTTGTATCCAGGGCCCCAGCCACCCCGTCAAGCGGCGCATAACCGCAACCACTTCCTCGCGCACAGCCGGCTTCAACTCCTTAAGTGCCACGTTTCCATTGCGCGCCACGGTATTTTGGGCATCCCATATCGTATGTAGGAGATCGCGGTGACTACGGGCCACCTTCGGAAACCACTTGGCAACACGGGGCTTCTCGTTAACAAAACCGGTCGCCACCTGCTCCATCGGTGTCAACAGGAAAGTCACCACATTGCGGGCACCCTGTGCGGCCTCTACACGTTCCGACACGACCAACATCGCCTCTATAGCCGTCGTCACGCCTGTCTTCATGGCCTCGGAGGGTCGCGCTCCCAACAGCTCCAAAAACCGCGCCTCCAAGCGGCCGCGTACGTCGTCGCTCGCCCGCGTAAATCCGGCCATTGCCTGACGACGTCGTGGAGACTCGCGGAGTCCCTCGCGACCAATGCGCGCCATGACATCCTGGAGTCCCGCCCATTCGCCCTGCATTTGGGGCGCGCTCATTGGAGCCCCCAACAATTGCTGGCGCATGGATTCCAACGTCTCGGAAAGAGGCGTGGCGGTGGGAAATCTGTAGGGAGTGACGGATTTTCGGGTGTGAATGGCGTCCTCCAATGCATGGAAGGACTCCTCGGATACCTGGCCCTCCAGGGACGCAATGGCGAGCTGCTGACGCTTGGCCTCCAGCTCCTCCAACGCCTTTTGGAACTTCTTGCCGTCCAGACCACCCAACTCGGCGCCGGTCAGGTATTCCAGCTCGGCGGGGCAGGCGTATCGGCAGTGACGACAGATCCAATCGGAACCATATTCGTGTGGGAAGCCGAGGTTCTCACCGCGGAAACAGTTCTTTACAAAGAGCTTGTAGTACATGGAGGGGTCGGCCTCCGGTAGAATAGAGCGCTGAATGGGCGCGGACCAGGGCACATAGATATGGGTGCCGTTCGCGGAGGCGGCGGGGTCGCGCTTACGCAGGCCCTTGGCACTCTCCTCCAGCAGCTCCATTTCGGCGGCCTTCGCGGCGCCGAGTGTAGCCGCGAGGGAAGTGACGCCGTGACCGCGCAAAGCCGCTGCACCGAGGCGCTGGAAACAACAAGCCGCATCGGAACGCGGATTAGCCTCCGAGAGAATGTGGAGACCGCGCGCACTCGCGAGGGACTCTTTGTGGAATGTGTGGAGCGCCTCTTGAATAACGTCCTGCTGGCGCCGCCCTACATAGGCTTTCACCTCCGTAAGCGGTCCTTCGCGCACATCCTGGAGGAGCTTGGATTTGTTGGGAACCGCGGACTCCTCTTCGCGTGGTGGGCGCACCATCGGAATTGGTCGGAAAGCGGGGGGAATGCGGTCGGCGGAGATGTTGAGTTCGGCGTCGTTCGTCGCACCTGTATCGGCAAGTTGCGCACGCTTGGCATCCAACATGGATTTGTAGGTATCCGTGACCGTTGTGAGGGGCGCAGGCCCCTTTCCGGTAGGTCCTGGAAGTGCCAATAGGAGCGCTATGCATGTGCGCATATCCGTGGCAATGAGGGACTGACGTTTTGGAATAGAGGTTTCGCCCGTCCATGTAGCCATATTCCAGGGGGCATCGTTGCGCAGGACACCTGCAACTACGCAGGTAACATATGTTAAGCAGCCGAATCCCGTTTTCTCTAGGGGGAACCCGCCGCGTTCCAGCTTGCACCCAAAGGCGGGGAACGGAATCGCAAAATCACCGGCCTGTATTTCCAGAACAATAAGGGCGCCAATGACCGCCAATGTCATATTTGCAACATACCTCTCGTAGCTGGCAACATCGTCCTTCCCCGTTTTCTTGGCGGCCTGCTGACGCTGCATAGCCATGGTGTATGTTTTCTCATTTGGGAGCTTGAACGCTAGGAAATCACGGGCAGCATTGACTATGCGCGCATAGAGTTCCTTTGTTGGGGTGATGCCGCAATGTTCTAGGACCGTGCGGACAACGTAGTAGTTCTTGAGGTCCGTGCCCTCATAGCCGAGACTGTCCTTTTCCTTGGCTTCCTCGGCGAGGACAAAACGCTCAACACCCTCCTCATCCTCTTCGGTGCCTTCGGCGCCCTCATCCTCTTCGGCGCCGCTACCCTTTTTCTTTGTAGGGGCAACGATGGCACGTCCAATGAGCGGCCGGCCTTCGTCGTCAAATTCCAGGTGCGTATCAAATTCCAGTTCGGCGATTTTCTGCCCGCAGTTCTTACAGATATAGGCGCCCTCAAAAACGGGGCCGCTGAATTCCAGGAGCAGGGTCTTATGAAGGGCGACACTGCGACCAGGATGTAGGAATTCGTGAAGGAGCATGAGCTCGTGGCGACAGATGAGGTTTTTCTCACAGGAGCCACAGATGACCCAGTTCCCGCGAACACCGCCCTGGTATTTTGTGAGGAAGTCCTGGAGTACGGCGTAGCGCTTGGCCTCCTCGCGGATACTGCGAATGGATTCCAGCAGATACACGTGTTGGCACTCGTTAATCGCCGGCGTTGCGGCAATGGCGGCCTCTGCGGCTCGCGTATTCGCGGTAGCACGGTCCAAACGGCGGCGTTCCGCACGATACGTGGAGACTGCTTCCTGCATTGCTGCTTCAGCTGCCTCACCCGCAGCCGCATACCATACATCCACCAGTGTACCATTCGCCACTGAGAGCATGTAGGCTGTGCGGGCACCGTGTGTCCCCGCCAAGGTGGGCTCACGGTCTTTCAGAGCTCCCAACACGGGCGCAATATCCTCCTGCCCCTCCACGGCGGGCAGCCAAAGGGGATTGCCTTCCGAAATGGGCGATGGGATAGGCGTGGCCTCCGCGGTGAGTGCCGCAATCGCGCGCTTGCGCAAGGCGACCATCGCCGTATCCCAGGCTGTGCGACCGGCTAGAAGTGCCTTCGCTAGTACGTCCATAAGAGGCTGGTTGATTTCCAGAGCACGCATGCCAAACATATCCAGTGTTTGGAGTACGGGGCGTTCGGCGAGTTGCAGGGCCGCGGGAATACGGTCCGCTAAAATCGTCGCCAACTCGGCATTCTCCACAGGCAACTGGCCCACGACGCGCTGGGCATCCCAGCGGGCCATGAGGTGCGTGTAGAAAGCCTGGCCCTGCCGACGGGACGCATCGCTCGCCTGCATATCCCACAGGAGCACCGAGGAACGCGTAGGCGCACGGGCGGCCGCCACATCCGCCGAGAGGAGCACGTGGTCCACGACCTCACCGGAATCCGCGGGGGCAATTTGGAACGCGGTGCCCGTACGGCGATTCAGGACCGTCGTAGCACTCAACAGACGTACTGTGCGGTCCCCCACGGTGGCCAAAAACTCGGGCGTCAAATCCACGGCGTCCCCCTTGGCGACCACGGCGGGCGGCAGGTCCGTGGGGAATCCCTGCACAGGCGCGGGGGGAACACGGGAGCGCAGGACGTCCTGGTCCACCTGGATCCACGTGGCGGGTTGCTGGCTGCGGGGCACGACCGCGGGGAGATTGCGTGCCAACAGGAAATCCATGTAGGAGAGGAAGGGATTGCCGAGAGTCGTGGCGCCCTCACCCCCACGAAACGCCTTGGTGCTCGCCGACGCCTCCGCGAGTGCCACACTATCTACACGCACATCCACGTCCTCGTAGGCACCTTCAGCTGCCGCTGCGTTATCATCCACGTATACCACCTTCTTCACATCCGCTACCGGCAAGAGTGCCGCCACGGGTGCCCCCGCCGTCTGAAGCGGTAGGAGGTCGGAGAGCGTGTTGGGAACATAGGTTTGCGCCTTGTCCGCCAGTACACTCCCGTCCACGTCCCGAACGACCATGGAATTCTTGAGCGCCAAGAGCAAGTCCGTTTTACGGTACAGGTTGCGCAGGACGCGCGGGTTCTTCTGCTTCGCCTGGGGGATGTCCAACAGCAAGCTCACAAACATATCCTCGCGCTGCACGGCGTCGCTATAGGTGCGCTCCGAGGTGGGAATCTCTTCCACAAGGGGAGCGGGCAGCACAATTTCCGGGAGCTCAAAGATATCCTCTTCTTCGGCGACTTCATTGCCATCGCTGACCTCGGTATTATTGTTGGTAGTGCCGAAATCCTCGGGTGCGGAGCGGGGGACAATGACCGTGTAGGGAGCGGGGGCACCCAAAAAGCCGAAATTGAGAATGCGACCATCCTCCAGTTGGATGGCGTCATTGGCGTCGTCGGCAACGATGGCCGCGACGACACCAGGGTCGGCGGAGGGCTGACCGTCGGCGCTGTAGAATTCCAGGGACTCGCCTGGGAGTACACCGAGCTGTCGGGCGTAGTGGGGATACTTCGCCTTTTCGTGCAGGATGATTTCGGAGACACCGAGGGAATCCTGGAAAAGACCGGTGGCGGGGTCCAGTGGAAAGTCCACGGCACGGTCGCTCACATGGGCGGGCCGAATACGTATCATGGCACCGTCGCGATAGATGATGCGACCCGTGGTGGACTTGTAGATATCGCTGAGGATTGTCAACATGTCCCCCAACTCGGGAACAGCTTGGGATGCATCCATTGTATTATTTGACATGGAAGTCCTCTACTGAACTGTTGGGAATTCGGTACGTTCCGCAACGCTTTCGGCTGTAAGCGGGGAAAAAATTGAAACCTAGCATATGACTGTGGTGGGTTTGTGTGGTTCTTGCATCGCAATTACACAACTAATACTTCCTTTCCCCCTTCCTTCTTTCACTCCTTTCCTTCATCATGTCTGATACACGCAAAGAGCGCCGTCGCCTTCAACGAGAGCGCATGGATGCCTTGTTATGTTCCGAATTGGGCACCACAGATGCGCGGTTATTTCCCGTGCGTGCTGTAGGCTCTGCCGCTATTCTTGCAACTCTTGTTACTTACACATCGCCTATATATCATGTTGATATTGAGGCGGTATACGATATGGGTCGCGGACCCCACGGCTATCGTGAGCAGTATGTTGATTGCTACTATGTGCGTGTGTGGACTTCCGATGCGGATGGTATTGTCATGGATGAATATATCCAAAGTACACTGGAATCCCCCTGCGATTCCAAGACGACCCTGAGGGGCTACGTCCTTGAACAATATTGGGATATATTTGAGGGTGTACAACTGTATCGTCAGTTGCATCAATAAATATATCAATCCGCATGCAGGCACTCCAAAATAGGTTTCCTCTCCTATTTTTGGGTTTTGTTTAACTCTTTAGGGAATTTATGAAATACACTAAAAAGTTAAGAAGTTATTACTCTAATTAAAATTGCAAGATAAATGCAGCAAGAACTGCAAATACAGCAACTTTAGTTCGAGTAAGCAAGACCGCCCATACCACTCATGATACGGAGCACGTTGTAGTTAACAGCGTACACGCGGACCTGGGCAGTCAAGCTAGCACCAACGGTGTTGTTGCTGAGGATGATGTTGAGGGTGGCGTTATCAATGCGGGAGAAGTTGCAGGTACCGCTGGGTTGGTGGTCCTCAGGCTTCAAGGCGAAGGAGTAGACGTTGATACCAACGGCAGGGATGTTGGTGTGGTGCTGGTAAGGCTGGACCAAGTTGAAGTACTTGCCCTCACGCTCGGAGAATCGGTCATGGCCGTTGAGCTGGATCTTGGCGAGAACGACAGGGTTCTTGCCGGCGAGGCCCTCAACACGGGTGACGGAGTAACCGGACTCCAAGACGGCGCGGTCAAACCAGTCGGAGTAGTTGAAAGGCTGCTGACCCTTCCAGGGGTTGACGATGTTGTCATCGCAGCTCAAGAAGCTGTCGCGCTGGACAACCCACACAAGCTCCTTACAGGGGTGATTGAAGTTGAGCTTGAGCTTGTTGGAGCTGGAGGTGACGGACTCGGCACCAGTGAACTGGAGCTGCTCAATGAGGTACTCGTGGGAGACCTGGGCGAAGCGTCTGCGCTCATCGGTATCCAGGTAGATGTAGTCTACGTAGAGGGAGGCAGAGACGAGGCCGCTCTGGGCAACACGGTCACGGATGATGTGGGTGCTGGCAGCACTTGGGCCGCTGTAGTCCCAGCAGAGGTTGCGGAGCTCGTTGAACTCAAGCCAGATCTTGACCTCGTGGTACTGGAGGGCAATGAGAGGGAGCGCAAGACCAGGGTTGCGGCAGAACCAGAACTGGAGAGGAATGTAGAGGGTGTACTCAGGGGCGCACTTGCGAACCTCGGAGGAGGCGTTAGGCTCGCTGTTGCTGGTGCAGTCAGCATCGCAGTCCTCACCACCCTGGACGAGGAGGTTGACGAGCTCAGGGACGTTACCAACCATCTCGGCGTAACCGGACTGCTTACCGGGCTCCTGGGTGAGCTCGTTCCAGATGTGGAGCCAGTCACCGTAGTGCTTATCAATCTGTTGACCACCGATCTCAATGTAGACATTGTTGATCAAGTTGTGGCCAACCCAGTTGAGCCAGCGGAACTGGGCACCGGAACCATCGGCGGAGGAGAGGGTCACCTTAGGGAGGGTGCACTGGAGGTACACGCGGTGGATCAAGTCACCGTTACGGGAGATGGTGCACTGAACCTTCTTACCGAAGTTGGCAGCACCGTTGAAGGTCTGCTCAATGGCCTCCATGGAGAAGTTGGTGTGGCGTCTGTAGACAACCTTGAAGACAAGGAAAGTACCCTCCCTTTCGGGATATTTGTACAAACGCCGCGATGATTCTCTTAACATCACATAATAGGGATTGGACTATAACTTAGACAAGGGAACCGACGGTTCCCCTTTGACCCCTCCCTTATTATTCGCCTTCGGCGAATAAGGAAAAATCAAAAGGAAATCATACATTTCCTCACCCACTACCATTTAGTCTCTGAACTGCATTCATAGAAATCAACAATTTCCCAATGACATTTCCTTAAAAAGGGAGGGGTCAAAGGGGAACCGTAGGTTCCCTTAGAACTTGGCTGCGGATTGCCCATTTCAAGTGATTAACTTTCATCTTTTGGATTGTGACCATACCAGAGTTCTTTCTCTGCCATATGCTCTTTTCAGAACATACTTGGTACCAAAAGCTTTAGGGTGTTCCCGCAATTTGATAGTGTTGCAGAGGCATTGCTGCCTCCACTAGCGACTGTGGGTTTCAAATACATTCAAACAGCAAAGAATGTATAAGAACAAGTACCACTAACGGATTTATTGACCGGGTATTCCTTGCTTACCGATCACCGATCGCTTTTCAACCCCCTTACATAGTTGAGGTGATCTGAGGATTACCAGTGAGGTAAATATCCTGAGCGCCGTAAGCGACGAGTTGCATAAGACCACCGGAACCCATGTTTGCTGTTTATGTCTAGTGTTACGAAAAAAATTTTGGCAGACCGGGGAGTGCGTTCGCAGAATCCGCGGAAAACCCACACACACAAACCAAACACCGGGAATTCCGTTCTTGTCTTCTCACTCCTTCCTTAGAAAAACAATCTAAACGACCTACAGGTGTACAATGAGTAGCATTTAATGAACCACGTCACGTTGGATTTATTATTGAATGGCAGTGGATTGCCTGTAGAATCCAAGGCGACCAACACAAAATCGGCGAATGGTGCATCCGCCTCCGCGAAAACATTGGAATCCTATCATTCCCAAAATCTCCAGCGTATCCGGTCCGAACGGGGTCAATTACCAGAACTCCGTCGTGCCCTCCAGGAAAAACGGGCCGAATTCAACAAAATAGATGCGCTTTTCCAATCTCCGTTGCTCGTAACCTCCAATGATGAAATCGCCGCCCTTACCAGTCGCCAAAAACTGGAGGCGGGGATGGATGCGCTGCAGGAAAAAATAGCCGCCATAGAATCGGGTGAAACAGAGTCCGACTACTTTCTGCGTGTTGGGAATATCCTGTTTTCGTATACGGATGCCCAGGACCGCATTGCCGCCGGCCATACATCGGCGGATACCTTCACCACCAAGAAAACCCGTATGCCCGCCAATAGCGTTTATTCTTATTTTGCGTCTAATGCTATTGTTGAGAATGCCGGGTCAAGCCCAGCCGCAACGGCAACTGTAACGGCAACCGCAAATGCAACCGTCAACCCAGAATCCCCTACAATTCTCACCCCCAAGGCCGCGGATATTCATTCCGATATCGGCTACCATCGCGACAAGGCCCTGGAAACCTACCTCTCCGCCCTGGACCCCAACAACGTCCAACACGAAGCCGCCCTCCTTTCCACCCTGGAGGAAAACTACGGGAGCTGCCCCGTTTGCGATACGGAAATGCTTTTTAACGAGACGTTTTTGGACTGTAAAGAGTGCGGGTATCGCGAGTACATTCTGATTGATTCCGAGAAGCCGTCGTACAAGGACCCGCCCCGCGAGATGTCGTATTACGCCTACAAGAAGATTAACCATTTGAACGAGTGGCTCGCCCAGTTCCAGGCCAAGGAGACCACGGAGATTCCGACGGTGGTCCTGGACCAGATTCGCGCGGAGCTCCGCAAGGAGCGCATCACGGATATGAGCAAGCTGAAAATCAGCAAGCTCAAGGAAATCCTGAAGAAACTGAAGCTGTCGCGGTGCTACGACCACGTGGCCCACATTCTCAACAGGCTCAATGGTATCTCGGCGCCCGTGTTGAGTCGCGAGGTAGAGGAGAAACTGCGCTACATGTTCAAGGAAATCCAGTCGTCCTTCGTGAAGCACTGCCCCAAGAAACGCTCCAATTTCCTGTCCTATTCCTTCGTACTCTACAAGTTCTGCGAACTCCTGGAGCTGGATGATTACCTGCCGTGCTTCCCGCTCCTCAAAAGCCGCGAAAAGTTGTACATGCAGGATAAGATTTGGGAGCTGATTTGTAAGGATTTAGGGTGGCAGTTTATACGTACCGTGTAAAGAGCAACGGCAATGGCAACAGCAACACATCCTACCGCCGCGGAAATCCAACAGGTCCAGGCGAAATTTCCTGACCGTATATGTGTCTTTGTGGAACTGGGTGGGAAAGCTGTTGCAACAGACTTGCCACCCCTGGATAAACGGAAATTCCTGGTGCCACGGGATATGACTGTGGGTGCATTCCTGTTTATGGTGCGGAAGCGCATGGTCTTACCGGCAGAAAAGGCGCTCTTCGTCTTTGTTGGGAATTCGCTCCCCGTGGGATCTACACGTATGTCAGAGGTATATGCAACGCACGGGCGCAATGGGTACTTAACCGTCACGTGTGCCGGTGAGAGCACGTTTGGTAACGGTATAAACATGTGATATGTAAGAAATGGAAGAACAATGACCACGGTACACCTCGGTTTTGACATGGGCATCCGCAATTTAGCCTATTGTCTGATGGAACATCCAGCAGACGATACGACCACCTCTAAATGGCGCATTCGCGCATGGGATAACGTGGATTTGCTTTCAGGCGGTCAATCAGCTCAGATGGCGAGGCGCTGTGTAGGATGTGCCGGTCCCGCCTTATGGGTACACGAGGCCACGAAGGAGCTCTGGTGCAAAGGATGCGCCACGGGCGTTCGACGCAAAAAGACAGCTACCAAAATCCCTACACTCCCTCACCTCCCCTGTCCTATGTCCGCGAAAGAGCTCAAGAAACTCGGTGTCACGGGTGGCTGGGCCACGGCGAAATCCAAGAAGGACGAACTCGTCGCAGCCGCTGCGACGCGCTACCTCTTACCCTGGACGGCCCCCAAGGCCACCCATCCGTCGCTAGCACATATCCGCAAATGCATGGATGCCTGGTTAACGACGGTGCTCCCAACATTCGCCCAGGCCACGCTTATTCGCCTGGAAAACCAGCCCGTTATGAAGGGCCCTACGATGAAATCCATTCAAATTATGTTATTTACACTGTTGGGACACCGACTGGAAAAAGAGTTTGCCTGGGACGGTGAAATCGTTTTTGTACACGCGGGCACCAAGACACGGGATACGAGTGTTGACACTGCCGAGATGATAGAGGATGTTCCAGAGGTGGGTGGTGCCGAAGGCACCACGGATGAAGGAAAGGCATACAGGGCACGCAAGAAAACGGCTGAAACGGAAACTGTGGCAGCCCTGGAAGCGAGGGGTTCCGAGGTAGCCGAATGGCTCACCATGTTCAAAAGCCGTTCCAAAAAATCCGATTTAGCCGATGCGTTCCTGATGGCTCTAAGAAAATAGGGGAACCTACGGTTCCCCCCGTCACATTGTATGATAACTGCACAGTGTTCCATACTCCTTGGAACAATAGCATTCAGCTACTACCGGCTCGTAATAGCGGTGATAGTCGCATACATTATCGTATCCTGTGCATCCACACGGAGCATGATAATCTGATGTTGAAATTCCAGTGTATAAATACACGTTCTGTGATTCTGTAGCAGTTTCAAGAATGGTTCTAAGAAGTTCTTCACGCTCTAAGTCTGTCATTGATGGCGCATGAATGTGAAGGTCATTGGTGGCGGTAAATTGAATACCATTCTGCCATGAAATGGCAAAGGACGGAGGAGAAGTATGAAGGATGCAGAGAGGCATTGTGGACAACTGCGCAATTATATATTTTACATGGAGTCAATTTTTTGCGCCTTGTGAAAAAATTGACGGTCAGCCGATGCGGAAGTGAAACTGTCGCGACCCGCCACCCATTCCATTCCATACCTTACAATCACACCCCCATTTCCTACAGAATGCCATTCAATCCCCTTCCTTCCAAGTTGTCCAAGAAGATGCGTGGCGGTTCCCCTGATATATCCGATAGCGAGGTGTCAGCTACTGAGGACCGTCCTGTGCGTCGCTTGCGCGACTACAACTATGAGGATTCGTCCAGTGATGTGTCGGAATCTCTGCCATCCCGCAAGGCTAAGCGCGTGGCCAAGCGCCGCATTCAAAAAGCCATAGAAGCCGAGGAGTCCTCCTCTGCCGACCGCTCCTCCGCCTTTAACATTCGCATTCGTGGTGCGAAGGCTGGTGCTGGCGTTAGCACTAGCGCTAGCAACAAAAAGGCGCCTAAGCGTCCTTATCTCGTTGTTGAGGATGTTGAGGATACAGAAGACAGCGAAGAGGAGACAGACGTCCGCCATCGCGGCAAAAAGACTGTCTCTAAAGCCGTTAAGAAGCCCAAGAAGGCTCCTGCTCGCAAGGTCAAGGCTGAAGAAACCGAAGAAGAATCTGAAGAGGATGAGGAGCCAAAGCGCAAGCAACGCAAAGCGAGTCGTCGTCGTGTTGAGGAGTCCGAGTCTGAGGAGGAGTATGACGAGGAGGATGACGAAACCGAAGAAACCGAAGAAGAGGAGGACTGCGACGACGACGACGAGGACGACGACGAGGAGGACGAGAAACCCCGTCGTGGTATGACGCTCCTAGAACTCCTCAACGGTGCCGAAGAAGATGACCCCCGCGTCCCCAAGAAATACAATCTCAAGAAAGAGCCGGCCAATGTTCGGCGCTTTGTGGAGCTCGTTCAGCAGGACGGTGGCGAGGAGGAGGATAATATTGACAACGATATTACCTACTTCAAGTCGCTCTCTGTTGAGAAGCAAGCGGCCCTCATGAAGGTCCTAGAACAGAAGGCGACGCCCGTAGAAGTACAGGTGCCCCTGAAGTTCAAGATTCTAGAGAAAGTCGCCGCGAATCCGGACTTGGCCCGCATAGCTATGTCCAAATACAACGCGCTCATGAATATTGACCCCTCCTCCACGGAATACTACAAGTGTTCCCATTGGATTAACGGGTTCACCGGCCTGCCCCTCGGCATCTACAAGGACCTTCCCGTGCGCCTAGAGGACGGTCCCGAAAAGTGCCAGGAATTCATGGCCGGTATGCACCGATGCATGGACGACGCCATTTACGGACACGATGAGGCAAAACTCCAAATCATGCAGTTCGTCTCGTCCTGGATCGCCAATCCGAGAGCCAATGGGAATGTGTTGAGTATCCACGGTCCCCCTGGTATTGGTAAGACGTCGCTCATTAAAGACGGTGTCGCCAAAGCCCTTGGTCGCCCATTCCACTTCATCACCCTCGGTGGTGCCACGGACGCATCGTTCCTAGACGGCCACTCCTACACCTACGAGGGGTCCACCTGGGGCAAAATCGTGGATGTGCTCGTGCAATCCAAGTGCATGAATCCGGTCATCTACTTTGACGAGCTGGATAAGGTGTCGGAAACCCCGAAAGGCGAGGAAATTATGAACATGCTGATTCACATCACGGATGGGAGTCAGAATGACCGGTTCCAGGATAAGTACTTCACGGGCATCAACCTGGATTTGAGCCGCTGCCTCTTCATCTTCAGTCACAACGACCACAACCGTGTGAACCCCATTCTGAAGGACCGTATGTACAATATTGAGGTGCACGGCTTCAACTCCAAGGAGAAGCTCATCATCGCCGAGAAGTACCTGGTGGGCGCCGCACTCCAAGAGGTCGGCCTCTACGAAAAGGTATCGCTCAGTCGTGATATCATCCAACACGTCATTGAGCACTATACCGGCGGCGAGAAGGGTGTGCGTGAACTCAAGCGCTGTATTCAGACCTTGGTGAGCAAAATCAACCTTCTCCGCTTCTTCAACAATCCGAAGCAGGTGCCGTTCGCCATAGAGGGATTCCAGCTCCCCTTTACCATCAAGAGGTCCCATATTGAGCTCTTCTTAAAACGTAAGGATAGCATTGACCCCAGCATTGCACACCTTTACTGTTAAAATTTAGAAGTTCGGCATACCAATCTTAATATTTTCCTCTTTTTCGGTTGCTTTATCACCTTCCGTTGTGGCAACCGCGGATTCAAAGCCGGCGGTGGCAGCCGCCGCGGCCCCCAGTGTCGTGGTGAGCTTCACGACATTCTCAATGTCCAGGGCACCCCCAATGCGATTCACAATATCCCCCACATCCCCTCCCGAGCCAAATATCCACGCGTAGGCGAGTAGCCCAGCGGCAACGAGACCCGCTACAAACCACCGAAAGAGTATACCCTTTTCCGGGATCTTCTTGTGTTTAAAGGAGCTCCAGCCGGCGGAGAGGAAGAGGGCGAGCAGACCGCCGCCTAAAGTGATGCCGAGGAAGTAAAAGGTTTCCATTTGAGAGGCCGCGAGAAAACGAACAGCGGGATTCACCGCGGCTAGCGCAGCACTAGCGCAGCACTAGCCCAGCCGCTAACGCAGCCGCTAACGCAAGCAAACGCACACAATAAAAGCGCGCCCTGCAGTAGAATGGCGACTGCTTCAGCGGCAGCAACGGAAGCTTTTGCCAAAGCTGTCCTTCAGCAGCGGCACCTTTTTTTGGACTTGATGCAGGTTGTTGGAAAGGCGGGGGAGGCCGCGGTCGCGAAGAAGGCAGTGCAAGACGCGGCGAATCATGTGTGCATGTTACCGCTGGGCGTACCGCATTTAACACGCCGGGTTGTACCTTTGGCACTTCAGGTGAGACATCCTATGCCCGCAATCCCAACAGTGAGTTATGATGCCCGCTCCATTACCATTATTGGCGGGGCGGCAGTACAGGCATATCATGCCTATAAGGCTGTGTCGGAATACGACCGACCCACGTCGGATATTGATGCGGTCTGGTGGCCGAAAATCATCTTGCCCACGAATATTCGCGCGCAACTCCAGTCAGATGCGGCGGAATACGTATCCACCGAGTCCCCAAAATACAAGCATATTTACCAGACCCACAACGACCCTGAAATCCACGAACACGAGGTGGTGCACAAGGAGCCGTTTCGCTATGCCTATAGTTTTGGGGGGCGCGAGGGACGGACCCATGTGGATACTACGAAAAAGAATATTCACCTGGATGCTGCGCAATTTGCGGTAATCTCGTCCTCCAAAGCCATTCAGACGCTGATTGTTGAGTATACCCGACAACTGGAACGACTCATGCAGGAGTATGTAGAGCGCAACAAGGAGGACTTGACAGACATTGCACGCGATATGTTTGAATCGCCAAGAGGCTATGTTTTCTCGGGTGCCGCAAAATTCAAGAACCTCTTTATTGCGGGCATTTGCAATGTATGGGGCTATATCCTTATTCAATCTACATCAGGACGACTGTTGGGAACCGTGAAAATCATTGAAATGACCATACACGACGGGGCATCGTCGCAACGCTCGGATACACTGGAACCGGATACGGCGGACTTCATCTTCTCGCGATATCAACCGGATTCGGCAATGACAAAACCGATTGGTATGAGATTTCCGCCGTTTGAGTTCCGTGTTCCCTATGCCGAACGTCTCCTTCAACAGCAAATTCGTGCTATTCAATTGCGCACGATTGAACCGAAGCCGGATATGCAAAAACTGCATTCGCATGTTTTACGGTGCCGGTTTCTGTATAAACTCCTGGCGTCGGATACACCGGATGCCGAGACAGCTCTGCAAAAATATCGGGACCAATTTGCGGAAATTTGCAAGACCAACAAGGCATTGGACTATTTATGCGATGTGGATGTGCCGATACGCACGACGCCGGTTGTTGAACAGGTGCTAATGTCTATGCCATCACCTATGGCGCTGCATTCGCCACCACCCTTGCCACCCACACCCTACATGCCGAGAACCGCAACAAGAACTGCTTACCGCGGCACTGCTACGCAAACAAGGGCTGCTACGCAAGCAAGAACTATGATGTATGCACCTCCGCTACCTGGAACACCTGCACTTGCCTACGCAACAATGGCGGCAACACCTCATCATCAAACCCAATCCTATTACTGGGACTATGTTGGGAGACAAGCAAACGGCCAGAATATTTATCATATTCGCAATCGTGCCACGGGACAGCATATTGAAACACGGCTTATTCGGCGAGGGGGCAGGCGCACCAGAAAAAACGGATATTCGGCATTTTCGGGTAAAAGGACTAGACGCATCTAGACTATACAGTTTCAAAATCGGAGGCATCCAGGGCCATAACTTCATCGTCTCCATTTTCAATATCAGAGCCGGTTAATGATACTTCACCGTTTCCGAAACTAATACGTGGTGGAGGCGCATCCTCGTCCTCGTCTTCGGCATACACCGGCTCGTAAGGTGGTTTATCCGGCATTTCCTCAATGCTCATTTTAGGAGCATATCGCATTTCGCTCACGTTGGGTGTATTTTCGTCGTACACGATTTCGTACGGACTAAATTTTACGGCGGGCTCGGTATCAATGACGAGCTGTTCAGATTCTGGCTGTTTTGTAGGTGCCTCGTCCTTAATGAGTTCCACAACCTTGGATTCACGGGTAACGGTCACGGGTTTCAGGATGGAGGGAGGGAGTGTAGAAGGTGCTGGTGCTGGTTGCGATTGCGAAACGGCAGCAGGAGCTGGTGCTTGTTGCGATTGCGAAGCGGGTTGCGATTGCGAAGCGGGTTGCGGTTGCGTAGCGGCTGCCATGGTGAATACAGGTGTAGGGTCCACCGGCATTTCCTCAATTTCCTCAATCTCATCAAATCCTCCTTCCTGAGGTTCAACTAACGAAACCGGTTCAGCAATTGGTTTTGTTAAGATTACTGGTGCTGCTAACACAGCAGCCGCTGGTTTCTTTTCATCTTCCGATGAGGAAGACGAGGAATCCGATTCATACTTCGCCCCCTTTTTACTCTTCTTGTGTTTCTTGCGCAAACGGGCCCGCTTTTCCTCTTCTTCCTCTGAGTCCTCGTCCTCCTCTTCAATCAAGTTCTCACGCAAGATATTCTTGATGGGTAGCAGGGAGCGCACGGCACCACTGAGCGCCTCTACACACATCGTCTCCGCCTGGAGTAAATTCTTTTGGCGGTCTATGAGCGACATATTGTCCGCAAATAAGAAGGGTGCTTTCCAGAATGCCCTTGCACACTCTACAAAAACCCGATGCAAGAAATGGTCTAACTTCGGCAGCGTTATTTGCAACTTTTTATGGCGGTTGTTGACACGAATAGCTGTTAACATCTTCGTATGCGCAATAAACACCGCCGTCATCAAGTCCTCAATATAATCGCATTTGCAGTTATCCAGGAGCTCGTTGACATTGGCATCAATCACATCGCGGTTCCATCGGGGAACCTCCGCACACCAGTTCTGAAACTCGGCCATACCACGCTTCCCCTCTGCGGCACCAATACGGTCATACTCTTTGCGGAAAAACTCCACAAGCTGCGGTACTACCCATGATGCCAACTGCTTCACATACTCATTCCGCGCCTCTGAATACAATGAAACGGATTCCATTCTATTCAGAAAGAAAGGGGCTTATTTAGGCGGAATTACGCGCTAGCTAGGCAATGTACTGCACGGAAAAACAGTGCCCGCAAAGATATGCCGCCCAACCGGGACCATTGATTGCGCATGTAGGAAATATCGGGATGCATGGGCCACCCAAACAGCAGTAAATCACGACAATCTATGCCGAGTAGACGACATTCCTTTTCCGCATAAATACCCCAATCAATCCAGGCGCGTTCATTGGCGGACCCCTTGGGCGGTGCTTTGGCGAGAATACCCTTATACAATTCATATGTGCCAGTACAATCCAACAGTCCCCCATTCCATTTCGCCGCGAGCGCATAGTATATGGCACTTCGCATATTCGCGCAGGAGAGCTGTTGAATTGCCTTCACAGTATCCGCCGTCAGGGCATTCTCGGTGCGCCTATGCAGTTCATATGTCATTTCGGACTCCGAGGGAGCACCGACCGTGTATATAGTGCTGCGACTCAAAATCGGCTCCGAGATGGCACCGGCATCTACGCACTCAAAGAGGAATCGCGTGGAATTAGACGTGGTTTCCATCATACGGCGGAGGAACGCCTGGGTATCCCCTGCTAACGCATCCGCGTGTTCCAGGAGAATCCAGCGGTAATCCCCCTTTATCGTGCGCGAACCACGGGCAAACCCACGCACCGCGTCGCGCAGGTCACGGAGACCCGAATTCGCCGTACATTCTATGCGTAGCAGCGGAATACGCATTTCGTACTCCAACAGAACCCGTAAAAAGAGGGACTTCCCACAACCGGCGGGGCCACATAAGACGATATGGGGGCATGTGTTGGCACGTATCTTCTCCGCGAGCTGCCCCCAAATCTCCGCATTCCCTACAATATCCCCAATCCGCCGCGGTGTATGTGGGTCCCACTGCGCTACATCAAGCATGGTCGGTAGCAATCTTACGTCTTTAAGCGGCGCGGACCTTTATGTAGGCGGTAGCGCAGCAGCTCACGGAAGTACTATATCCTCCTGGGACATGCAACCACTGTGCGAGAAAAATTGAAAGCTCGCACACTCCTGTGATGGGTTGTTGCCCCAACCAAGGCTCCCAACATTCCTTCCTTCGCTACCCCTTCCTTCCTTTCCCCCTTTCCCCCTTGCAACCGCAACCCTTTACAATGGCCGATGCACTGCTCTCCGCTCTCCGCACCCCTAGAGGTGTGTGGTCTTATTCCAAGAAAGCCAAGACAACCGCTGAGAAGCTCGTGAAGTGGCTCAAGGCGAACCAGCAACACGCCGACTACGAGCTCGTTCTCCGTGCCCTCATCTCCTACCATCCTGATATGTGGAAGACCCTTTGCACAGAGTCCATCGCGCTTCTACCTCCACAGGCACGCAGTCCCATCGTACATTACGACTCTGAATTCATAGAGTACATGCATGCGTACACCGCAAATCCACAAAGGCCCCCAACGCACGAAGAAATTGTGAATATCCTGGAATATGAGCTATCATATACCAGTTACCCCACACAAGTATTCCCCGTCTTGAATGCTGCCGGGTTCACACCAGACCACCTCTCACCCAACAAGACACTCAATGGTATCCCCTTCGTTGAACACATTCGCCAGTATATAGCGGGTGCAGGTGCAGAATGCGGTAGGAAGTGCGTGGAACACATGGATGCGGCTGGGCAGACATCGGTATTCTGTCCAATGCACGGGCGCTTCGTGAAGATGGCTTAGATATGCTGGCATAATGAAAAGGAAATACCCTTGAACCCCTAGGGTTTTTTCCGCACACCTTTACAAAGACTACATACCGATGAATACACCCCTTGAATTCCGGTTCAATCCGACACAAGTAGAACCCCAACACTATAGCTATGCCACATTCATGCAGCGTATTATAGGCCAGTTGCGTTCAAGGGAGTCCCGATATCCCTACATTCAGTATCATTACCTTTTCATGCATCGCGACCGCCAGGATTACCTGGATCTGAGGGGCACCGTGGCGGCTGTTGAGACCGCGCTCACCTATGTAGCTGCAGGGACGGGTGTAAGTATAGGTGACCTTTTTACGGATGTTGTGGTGTACGGCCGCAGTGCCGATGCCTGGGACGATATTAGTGTATTAGAGCGGAATCCGGCGTGGACCGATGTCAGCCGGAATGATATGGTAAGTAACAAGCCGATTGGCCGTGAACTCCGTGAACGCGAGAAAGTCGCGAAACTCAAGGTCTTCTCGGAGGTCATGAACCAACGGGCTGCGGAGGGACATACGGCGCTACCACGCAATATCACAGAACACCTATTGCCCCAGTATATGTTGAGAGACCCGACAAAGTATACGAAACGGGTAAGTAGACGCAGCAGACGGCTACGAAGTGAACGACGTAGGCGCACCAGACGGTTAAGGAGTGCCTGACGATTGAGGAGCAATCGATGTGTTTAAAGAAGCAAGCCTACATTTCCTACAAAGCTATCCAATATGGATTTAACGACGTTGAAGACCCAGGTTATGACCATGTTCATGATGAAGAGTGGTCAGCGACCCCATGGTGGCGGTAGCGGAGCAAGTGGCGCAAGCAATGCTGGCGGAGCTACCGACGACATAACCATGCTCCTCTACACGCTCGTCATGATGCAGCTCATTGAGGCCGTATTTCGCAACGCCCCAGGATTCCTCGGCCGCCTGCAGGAGTTTTTTTGGAAGTGGCTCACCCGTAAAACTCAGTCCGCCACGGCCTCCTTCGGTGTGCCTCTGCTCGGCGCCAAGGATAAGCGGGAGGAAACCGCCAGTATTACCCTCGTGCGCAAGTATTCCAAGAAGGAGAACAACCCGTTTGTGGAGAAGGTGGACGCGGTCATTGAATTCCTCTGCAATATCAACACGTCCAAGCACATCCAGTTAGACCAGCGATACACCCTGAATACTGCCGACGAGGTGCAGGTAAATGCCCAGGTACGCGCAAAAGTCCAACAGGTGGATTACGACGAGGAGGGTGACCTGGAACATATTCGTATCAAGCTCGCCTCGGAATCCCTTAACATCAACGAACTCCGAGATTGGATTGACGAGATACATCGCAACTACATGTACGAAAAGAACAATAAACTGGGTAATAAGAAGTTCTTCTTTAACGAGGTGCCAGTGGAACCCCAGCGCCAACTCCAGCGTGGGGATTATGATACATTTCACGGGGCGGAATACAATTGGGCTACGGCCCCCTCGGCACTCACGTTTACCATGAATGAGTTCAACACCTTCAAGAGTTTCCGCAACGTCTTTGGCGACCATGTATCGGAACTCAAGGAGCGCATGGACCTCTTTGTAAATCATCCCGAATGGTATCAAGAGCGAGGCATTCCCCACAGTCTCGGCATCCTCCTACACGGTATTCCAGGCGCCGGTAAAACCTCCACGATTAAGGCGATTGCCCGTGATACGGGTCGCCATATTTTCAACTTGTCTTTGCGCGCCTACACGACCCAGAAGCAGCTGATGAACCTGTTTTTCAATGAGACGGTGGCTGTCCGAACGGGCACGGGTGCGCAACAACAGACCTACAATATCCCCCTCAATCAGCGCATCTACGTCATTGAGGATATTGACTGCCTGACGGATATTGTATATGACCGAAAGCGCCAGCAGGAGCAGGCTAGCGGTAGCAACGGCTCTGGTGCTAGCACTGTTGCAGCCGCAGGCGCCGGTAGTGATGCCATTAATCTCGGATTCTTGTTGAATTTGCTGGACGGTGTCCTGGAAACACCTGGGCGTATACTCGTCATAACCACGAATTACCCAGAGCGCCTGGATAAAGCCCTAGTGCGTCCTGGGCGCATTGACGTGAAAATCCAGTTTACCTGGGCATCGCGGGAACTCATTTGCGAGATGATGGAGAATTTCTACGGGGGACGTGTGGAGATTGAGGAAATTCCGCCAGCGTTGGAGGGGGTCCTATCTCCCGCAGAAGTCCTGGAATCCCTATGCACCCATTTCCGCGATGGAACAGGAGCCATAGCGCATATGGTGGGGCGTGTTGAGAAGCGCGAGGAGTCCACGGGAACGTTGTTGGCAGATTTAGGCATAGCAATGGAAACGAAACAAACGCCGGTGGATATGACACAGTCCCTTATGCTCTCAACACCCTCTACATCACCCGATGTCAGTCCTTCCATTGTGAAGGGCGGCGAGAATAGTGGTAGGGACAATGAAAAAGACCACGATTCCGAAGATGACCTTATGATAAGTGGTGGCACAGCTTGCACACCCGAGTATGTAAAGCATTCCAAGAACGTTCCTAGGATTATCGTGGAAGCGCCAGCACAAGCAACCAAAAAACCGAAGCGCTCAACAATAGGTCCAATGGATCTCGGTTCCCAGATTGTTGGGAACGGTGGCATGAGCCTCGGCATGTTTGCGGATGTCCCTTTTGTGGAGTATAATTCAGGTACCGATATTACCTTCATACCGCCCGAGTCCTGCGAGGAAGCAGCTGCGGCGTATTTGCGTCGCCAGGACTGTCATCTGCGCATTACAGGTCACTCTTGAAATCGCAGATAGATGCCAAATCGCCCCACACGTCCTCCACCATTGTTGGGCACTGGAGTGTATCCAGCCAGTCCTGGGGAATCGCGTCGTATCCATAGAAGGCGCCGGCGAGGATACCATAAATGGCACCGACTGTATCGGCATCGCGTCCCAAGTTTACAGCCAAACAAGCACCTTCCGCGAAGGTCGTTGTTTGGAAGAAGGCCCAGAGGGCCGCTTCACAGGAATCCACCACATAGCCGCTGGAGGAAATGGCGGCACGGTCCTTTGTAAGGAATTCGGTAGCCACCACCCGCCGCCATGCCGCCGTGACCTCGTCATCCTCTACAAAGTCCGCCCTTGCGGCGGACTGGCGAATATGGTTGAGGAGGTCCTCCTTGGAGGCCCCACGAATGGCCAGGGCAGTCAGGGTGGCCCAGAGACCGCATCCCCACATGGCGACCGTGGCGGCGTGGGTGGTTTTAGAGGACGCCTCGCCCTCTAGCCAAATGCGGTCCAGTGGCTCGCGGAAGAAGAGCACGGGAATGGGGGCCAAGCGCATCACGGACCCATTGCCTGCAGCCTTCCCGTTGTTCGTGGTCTGGGCTTCCAACAGTCCGTACTCGGCGTAGTCTTCAATCGCTCGGCGGGTCGTGCGACCGATATCAAAACACCGGCCGTTCACGGACATGTAGCCCTCCAGAAACCAGGCAAGGTAATGGGCGAGGACGTTCGCGGCATCATGGATACCACCGGCGTTCACCAGGGACGCCGCCAAGCAAAGCATCATGGACCCGTCGTCCGTAAAGGAGCCCACGGGAAGACCCCATGTATCGCAGACTTGCATGCCAACAACGGGAGGAAAGCTATCGCGCGTCTGAAATTCCACGGGTGCGCCGAGGGCATCGCCGATTAAATTACCGTAGAAAGCGCCTTTAGCACGATTTTCAATAGACATGATTTATTTTATGGGTTTTGTTGACGTGTTGAGTGTATTGGTTCGGCGACTCAACTTTTTCAGACACCTACGGGTTGGCTTGTATTGGCCGCATTCTCAACATGCTCCTTCACGCGCTGTTGACTGCACCGACTACGAAGTGTACAGCACCGAAATATGCAAAAACCAATACCGAGAATGCCACCAATACCGACAAAAATACCCAGGATAGGTCCAAGGCGCAGGGTTTCATTGTAGGCCATTCCCACCTGTTACGCTATGTCCAGAATTTCCCAACGCTCAAACATCTTATTCCACGCGGTATTGACCTTGAACTCGTCCACGGGATGTTGACGCAGGACCTTGGATACCGCGAGTGTGCGCACGAGGGCCAAGGCGGGCTGTTTTTCGCCGGTAGCGGGCGACCAGAGCGAGAAGATATCGGGGCCGATGAGGGTTTCGCGCTTCGCAATCCAGACCGTGGCCTTTTGCGCAGCGCCAGCGGCATTCGCCTCATCGTTACTCGGCACCCATACGTATCGTTTAGAATTAGCGGCAAGGGGTACAATTTCCAACACTTGTCGCTCCTCTAGCGCGGCGAGCTCGGTGACCTGTTGGAGGGTCAGGTATTCCGCAAGGCGCACAGAGCATCCTTGGAGGGCATCGTCGGGTTGCCAGCCGGCCACGAAATCCCCCATTGTACGCCAGCGTTCAGCGAAGCCGACGGTGGCGAACAGGGGTTTCCCCTGCCAGACCAACACGTCCTCCAGAATGACGTCCCCGTTTTCCACATAGGCCGAGAAGATGGTGGTCTCTTTTTGTAGGGATTCCGCTAATCTAAGGCGAATGCTGAAGGGCTGCTGTTTTGCAGTCACGGGGGGGACAAAGACCGCTGTACAGCGGCGGTGTTGGGGAGAATGGACCACGAGGAAACCTGATAGGATTCCACGTGGTCGTACGGCGGCCACGGCTTTTATGGATTTCAGAAGGGCGATGTCGGCATCCTGGAACATACGGGAAATACCCAGGGATTTTCCTTGGGCACCCCATCCCCATCGGGCGAGCACAGTAGTGGCTTCAGGTTCACGCATTCTTTCGTTGATATGCTGAAATTGAAGACACCAAAAAACCTTAGATGAGCACCCTCATTTTTCAGCTGAACGCTAAACGAAATCTGGTGTCCATTCGCGCATGTTCGTGTCCACAAGGAAATCCTGCAAGAACCAGTTCATACGGACGCGCCGCGCGTGTTCAAAATCCACGACCCATACCTTGCCCGTTTCCGTTTCCAATATGAAATTATAAGGCGTGATATCCACATATTCAATGCCATGATTCCATAGCTGCTGTAGAATGACGCGAATTTGGTCCCATACTATGTTGGGAATCGCGGTAGGCTCTACATCCCCATAGAAATCCGCCAACGTTGTCCCATGTATACGTTGCATTATGGTAATATAGCGCGTATCTTCGGTGGGCATTTCGGTGGGCATTTCGGTGGGCATCTTAAGAATTTTAAGGATAGGCGGTGCTAAGCCGAGGGTCGCAGCCGCTTTCTGGAGGCGGATTTCACGTCGGCGCATATTTCCCTTTGCAAAGAGATTCGCATCCTCTTCCACTGTGTAAAGAGGTTTGGCACCCGGTATGGGAACAAGGGTAAACGAGGGCATTTCCTGAACTCTCAACACGCACCGTAGCGTGCGCCTTCACTTTTTGGTGCGTTTCCACTAAATCATGGAGAAACCAATGCCTGTTCCGCTTCCTATATCGGAACCATCAAATGCGAAGATGCCCGACATGAATTCGCCGCCGTTTTGTGCCATTTCAGGGGCGTATTGTGCAGACTGATGCGCGCCCATAGAGGGTGGTTCATCGCTACCGAGGCCGGCTGCGGGGACACGCATGGTACCCATGGGAGGATGGATTTCAATGGTCTGTTCGGGATGGCGTAGATTATCGCCGAATTCGGATTCGCTATTGGCTACGGTTTCCATAGGGTCCTTCGCTTCGGGTTCAGAGTATTCCACAGGAGGTGGAGTCTCTATGACTTGTCGGGTGGCGCGGAGGTCCTCTTCCGTCTGTCCCACAACGACGGGCATAGGCTTGGGGGGTTCCACGGGCATATCCAGGGGTTCCGCGTGGAATATATCGGCGACCTCATGTGCGGGCTCTTTGAAGTGTACGGGGTTCTCATACATTGCGTTCCGAGGGACAACATGCCCCGCGGGAATTGTATCCACCTTCAAACCGTTCGTAGATGGTGTACTGCCGGCTACATCCACAATATGATATGTAAAGAATACACCGGCGGCGATAAGAACGAATATGAAAAGCCAAGCGAAAAGAGTCCGGGGTCCCATACTTCTTATACTATTTTGCCTTCGGTTTGTTTCTTCCGTAATTTTGCGAATTAGGTGTAGAGAGCTTTCATATGGACGCACTTATTCAATTGGTTCTTAGCGAATTGCCGGAGTCCCTCACATCCTGCGATATATTGCAGGTCGTTCCACGCTTTGTGAAGGAGGCAGAGGCCCTTGCGGTCCCCGGTGCGGAAAAGAAGGCGGCAGCTCTGAAGGCCCTGCATGCCCTTCTTGGACTCCTCCAGGAAAAGGGGAAAGTCTCAGAGGACCTCGCGAAGGAATTGGATGCATTCATTGATGGAACTGTGGCTACGACTATTAATATGCTGATTGGTGTATCAAAGGGACAAATCAAACTCGCTTTGCCCAAGACCGTGGAGGAAGTGTCCAAGCAGGTGAATTGCTGCTTTTCGTTCATTCATGCAGTGTTGGGAATTGTGCGTGCTGCCCAAAAGTCCAAGGCTGTTGCTAAGCAAGCACCTGAAGCTGTTACTGCTACTGAGCAAGCACCTGAAGCTGTTACTGATACTGAGCAAGCACCTGAGCATGAAATCCCAGTAACTCCTACACCTAATACGACTCCCGTATCAGAAAAAGAGGTGGCACTTGAAACCGTTGTTGACGAAGAATCTACACCCGAAGCAGCTTAATTTAACACACGACAATAGAAGATGGCAGCGGATAACTTGAATCGTGCATTTATAATGAACAATTCAAATCTAGATATGAATATGGATATGGATGAAACCATTGCTACAAACAATGCATTAAGTATTGCAACAAGTCCCAACAATACAGTGGTGTCCGACAACATATCTACCCTAGAAGTTGCGCCTACTGTCAGTAATCGCACAAACGCGTTTGCGAATATGAATAATCTATCTACAATAGGTCCTGAGGAGGATGAGGAGGACCGTATGATGAATATGGAGGGCGGTGCCAGAAAAAAGCGCAATCGCAGGACAACTTACAGACATCGTGGTGTATATCGCAGTCGCCGTAGTCGCAAAGCTCGCAAAAGTTACAGACGCCACCGTCGCTCGGCCTAATCGCGAATCATACACCGGTTATGGGACTGCCATTTAGGTTTATGTTGGTAGTGTGGTTGGCATTGCTTCTGCAGCGTCTGTGACTGTGGCTGCGACTGTGGTAGCGGCTGCAAAGCAGCTGAGGATATGTTGAGAGGTACAGGAAGTCCTTGGGATTCCGCGATTTCCAACACAGTCCTTGCATCCCCCCGAATCATAACGAGACCATTGTATTCTAAGTTACCATCTTTGGCAAGAGAAACATATTCCTCTTCCCAAAGGTCATCTACCTCTTGTGGAATGACCGTTGTATCCACCTGGGGTATACATTCTTCCAGAAGGTATGTGTTGGTTGTGTCGTTGGCTGTGGTTGGTTGGCGAATTTCCACCGACCATCTACGTTCAGCCAATGTTCCCCAGCGGGTGCCCCAGCGATACACGCGACGTTTCCTAGATTCCGGCATTTCCGACATATGCGCCCGTCTCCATGCATCACTTACCTCCTTAGTATATGTCACTGTGAAAAGCATCCTTGTGTGTAGTTGTGTGTAGTTGTATGAAAGCGTGCTTGCGTGCTGCATCATCTTTTTATTGGCCTAAAAAGTTGAGATGTGTCCGATTCCACAGCGGGGACGACACAAAAACATGCAGTGCACAATTTTACAACCCAAGGGCACACTTCGTACCTCTACACTCCCAACAGGCGTAGATGGTATTCCGACGTCAAAGGATATTGCTGCCGTATTGAGACGTGCTACGGAACCTGAACATGCAGGCACATTGCCCTTGCCCTTGCCCGCCACCAAGGATGAACAGCTCCTAATCTTTGGGTACAAGACGGGAAAAACGGGAACCGAGAATCAGCATACACTGTCACCTGCAGCAGCATCCTTTGGAACGCTGTATGGCGAGGCCGTTGTGGTAGCGATGAAGGCGGGGAAACCGACACCCTTTCCGTCGGCACAATGGACGGCCTATTTGAAGAAACTGGAGGACGAGGAAGAGGACGAGGATGAATTTGGGGAGGGGGACGATTTTGACGAAGATGAGGAAAAGGATGCCGAGGAAGCCGAGGCCGAAGTAGATGCCGAAGATACGGGTTCGGTTTCATCGGACGAATCAGATGAGGATGAACTTGTAGAGGAGGAGGAAGAGGAGGCCCCCCCGCCTGTATTCAAGGCCCCACGTGCCAAGCGCTCCAACAAAAAGACGCCCCAATGGCTCGCTATACCGGTGGTTACTATAGCGCAGGATTCGCCACATCGTCTACAGGCCCGTCAGCAAATTCACCACTTCCTACACAACCAAATGACCGCCGATGAGGAGGCCGAACTGGAACGCGGTATACTCCAGCATGCCATCGCGGAGGCTCAGCGTACGCATGTGCACCCCGTATGGGAAAACCGCGAATTCGCGGTACTCTATGATATCCAAGTGCGCCGCGTCATTTCCAATATGCACAAGCGCTCCTATGTTGATAATGCGCGACTGGACGTGCGGTTTCACGAGGGTGAATTCACGGCCGCTGAACTCGCAACAATGCCCTTCTCCTCCCTCTGTCCCGAGAAGTGGAAGGACCTCTTTGAAAAGGAGATGAAGCGCGAGGCGAAGATGTTGGAAGTGGATAAGTCCATGGCGACCGACATGTTCCGCTGCACCAAGTGTGGCAAGCGCCAATGCACCTATTACGAGATGCAGACACGTTCAGCGGATGAGCCGATGACTATCTTCGTGCGCTGTTTGAACTGCGGCAAGCGCTGGCGCCAATAAACACTGTGGCGTGTGGCGCCACCTATGTTTTTTCGTTAGAGGGTCCGAAGGCATCCGCCATTTGTTCTTCCAGCTGTTCGGCTTCGCTGGTATCGCGGATTTCAATGCGCACCGAGGAAGGCGGAGCCGGTGCATCTTCAGGGGCTGGTGTGGGAATGGAGCGTATTTGCCCGACGGCCGCGGCGGCCTCCGCTATGGAAAGGGGGCGCGTGGTAGTACCGCCAATAATGGAAAGCCTGCGGCGGATTTTCTGCTGCACCATCTGAACCACACCCTGTGGAATCACATGGTTTGCCTCTTCCCGCGTGGCGGTGGCCTGGGCTGTTGCTGCGCTAGCTGCATTTCGGATGGCTAGTGCAGCGGCAGCCGAGGGTGCCGTGCGCATCGTCGTAAGGGTGGTTTCACGCGCCACGGACTGTGCCATTTCGCGTGCCGTGGACATGATTTCCTGGCGCAGTTCCTCCTCCATGGCCAGGCGCTCATCCTGGGCGCGGCTCACGATGCGCCTATCAATATCCTCCATGACGAGCTGACGCATGAGACCCTTCTTTTGTTGTATCGCGTAGGCTGCCTCAGCGGCGATTTTGGCCAGGCGGCTATCACGGTCCTCAAAAATCCGTGTATGCTCAATGCCCCCCGCAATCTCGGGTCGCTTAATATCCTTTTTCTCTCGGAAGGCGACGTGGAATTCGTCCACGGATTTCATGGGAATCGGCGGTGACTGTTCAATCAGGCGGTCCAGTTCAATGCGTCCCATTTTCAGGAAACTCATAGCGTCCATGCGTTCATTGGGATGCAGGGACAACTCAATAGAGATGAAACGCTGAAATTTGCCCCAAGAAATGGCGGCGACTCGGTGCGCCTCGGACCCCTGGGCGTACCGCAAAAAGTTCGCCACCGTGGAAATAATGCCCGCAATCAGGGAAATCGCACCAATGCCGAACGTCACGAACTTCTGTTGCTGTTCCGATTCTACCACGGAGTTCGTGGCAAAGTTGGCCGTACCCGTGAGCGTGGACATAACAATTACAGGGATGGTAAAATAGTAGTTGTAACGTTGAAACCGTATTTCCGTCTTCTGGTGCATCCATTGGTAACATGAGGCCTTATCGGCCCACTCGGCGACCAGGTTTTCCAACTGGCGATTCCAGCCGTTGTGAAATTTCCGCGGGCCCTTTACAACCGCTGTAGGTGGTTGCGCATTGCCGCTGCTGCCATCCGCTGCAGGAGGAGTTCCTTGTGTGGCTACACCATTTGCATCGGCGACAGGAACAGTCTCCTGCTTATCATCCTCTTGAATGGGAGATCGCTGCATTCTCTGCGTAAAGGTCCGATAATTTTTGGCAAGCAGTGGTCGTCCATGTTGCTCCATGCAATAACGTACAATATTCACGGGCTTCCGTGGTCCTCCGCAAAATTGGACCAAATCCTTTATTGGGTATTGGAAATGCGGGTTCCCGTCGTCTGTTTTCAGGAGGCCTTTACGGCCCACGGACGCCAGACGATTCGTGAACGCCTGGAACGCCACGGGTATTCCGTGCTTTTACCGCGGGACGAAGGTGTATCCCTTTTCCCAAGCGGGCTAGTAACCGCCATTCTCAACACGCATTATGATATCCTTGAAACCTCATTTCAGCCGTTTTTGAGCTATCATAATGTTGAGATTTTTGCCAATAAGGGCTTCCAGCGCATTACACTTCGGGACCGTAGAACGCAGCGGCGACTCCACATTCTCAACACGCACACCCAGAGTGACGAAGAAGTGTTGTGGTGGACACCGTATAGCTACCGAAAAAGCATACGACACCAACAGGCGGCACAGATGTTGGAATACTGTGCAGATTACGTGGACCCCGTGTTGGTCATGGGGGATTTCAATCAGGAGTCGTCCCTTCACCCCCACCTACGCACTCTACATCCGCCCTCCGCGCTTCCCATCCGTAAGGCGACGTTTTTTAGTACGGGGGAGGATTTGGACCACGTGGCCTGGATGCCGCTGCAATGGTCGGCTACCCGTGGCGGCAGCAGCGGCAGCAGCAGTGCTAACGCTAGCGCTAGCGGATGCACATTCTGTGGGAAGTACGGACCCGCGCTGGAACTGTGTAAAGTGCATCAGGTGTCCTGGAGTGACCATGCGCCCGTGGAGTTGAAAGTACGTCTGCCCGATTAGGAATGTTTACCGCGGGACCTTATGAGTGGATTTTGATATTGGGCATATGTACAATCGTTGGTATATGGCTGTACAATCGCCATTGGCGTCCCGAGGGATTCCAAAATGTACCAACACTGTTCGGCGCGACGCCCTCAGCTGACCAGGAACCATCGGCCTTACCCTGGGAACAATCGGCCACGGATCGCGCAGCGCGTACTGGAAATCGCTGTACTGTACTTGATAGTTTTCCGGACCCGGAACTCGCCGACGCAGTTATTGAGATTGTAGATAGTTCCTGCGAATCCGGTTTACCCCATACAATCGGTGAAAACCGCATCATAATACCCGAAAGCGCATGGAATAGTTCCGAGGAACGCCGGCAATCCATTCTACGCCATGAGCGCATCCATCTTCAACAACGACGTGCCGCGACGGCGTGGGAGGCCTTCTACAAGCGCGAATGGGAGTATACACTCCACACGGAGCCCCCTACTGGCATAGCAGGTCCTGTAGATGTACGGGCGAATCCCGATACATGGCCATCCCGCTGGGCCTGTTGGCGCGACCGCTATTGGTTTATCCCGGAATACGCGGAGGGGGCACCGCCGCAGTTATCCGCGGCCCGCACGCGTGTATGGGATGCCCGCGAAAAGCGGTGGCTCACTGACGGTTTTCCCTACGCGTGGCGCATACAGTTTTGCACCGAACAGGGCCGCTGTCCCCATCAATCCGAACATCCTGCGGAAATCTCGGCGGAATACATCACGGATATCGCAAACTGGACGACTCCCGCGGCCATGAGTCTACGGCGTTTTATGGAGTAAAATAAATTCGCTAGCTTCCCTAGCTTCTCTAGGTTTGTCTTTACGGTTTTCTCCCGGCACAGTAGGATTCCCTAACTTCCAACAGGCACCCATGGATTCTATTGGAACCGAGGATTATATCGCTCCCATTGCGCGGAGTCCGCTTGATGCGGCACGCGGACGTCGTAGACGTCGCCTTCTCAATTATCCTGCGGCGTCGCCAGCGGTGAATCAGCAA
>JACCDY010246409.1_pt1 | contig 84534 bp, 146 predicted proteins | sample 7446391 | NCBI WGS metagenome assembly JACCDY01 (sample SAMN15323451, study PRJNA562643) | freshwater metagenome | isolation source: river surface water | place: USA:Blue River Watershed | collected 2017-08-18
CCTCTAGCGCATCCACTAACTATTTCTGTTACAGTACGATTCTTGAAGATCTTAGTGCACGAATCCTGAAGTAATTCATAGTCCATGAAATCCCTGCCACCAGCTATAATAACTTTCATTTATTTAAAATTTAGGTAAATGTAATAACAAATCCCGGAAATAAAAATTATGTGAATTTTAAAGCCTTTTTAACCTTAAGTATTTTGTCTGAGACAGATCCTGTTTCTATAGGAGAGTCCAGATCAAAGATAAGCCTTTGACAGTTTCCATTTGGACCAAATCTCCAGGATATACCCATGCTCATTTCTTTCTCTAGAATAGTTTTTAAATCATCTACTATATAGGAAATTCTGTTAGGTATGGATCCATCCATGCTGGATGGCCAATATTTGATTGCAAATGCTCCCTCACTGATCACAACGAAATCGCTCTCCAATCCGGCTATTGACACCAAGTACTTTTCTATTTCCGACCATATCTCCCCTATAAATTCTTCTAGAAGTTTCTTTGGAGTTTCTGTCTCTTCAAATGATTGGTATAGATTTGTATTTTCCATGAATTAATAATTGGAAGGTAAGATCCCGGCTTCGTATTGGGATTTACCGTTTTTAAGTAGATACTCCAATTGTGTCCATTGTTTTTTAGTTAGATACTTTTTCGTCTTAACCTGATTCCACAATTTAGAGAAAAATGGGTTAAATCTATGCTTCTGAGGTAACCAGTCCCAGAGCTTCTGATAGTACTGAATCTCTGCATCGGTAAATTCTTTCTTTTCAGGTTTACCGAAATTTTCGTATAACTCTAGATTTTCCATTTTATTTACTGTCCAATATTTTTTGAAATTCATCAGCTTCTCTCTTCTTTATTTCCCTACCCAGATCTGGACCTTTAAATCCTAAATCCATTAGCTCTTGAGTTGATACTGAGGACTCATATTTAAGAAAAGAATCGATAAGCTTACTATCTATCCCGGCAATCCTGCAGAAATCCAAAATCTCCTCAAGGTAGTAGAATTTGATGACCTTCATCCTCTTCTTCATCTCATAAGCATTATCCGGAGATAATGTTACAAGCCTAATCAGAAAAGTTATCTTAGCTATTTCTTCAGAAGTCCAAGCCAACTTATTCAATCCGGATTCTATCTTCTCTATTGGATTATTCCTTAGCATCAAAGCAACTGTTACGATAGGGAAGCTTTCTGACAAGAGATCCGTATCTAATTTAAATCCTGGGAATACTTGGGTTAGCATTCCATATGATTCCAATAAACTAATTGCCTCCCTTACATTTTTTGCAGAGCTAAGAATTTTTAGAAACTCGTCTCTTACTCTCTCAACCGAGATATTATGGAAGATTGGATCTTTAACTAAAGACTGATGTGTCTCCTGATCTATCTTTGATCCGAGTTTAGATGCAAATCTAACAGCTCTTAGTTTTCTTAATGGGTCTTCTGCAAATCTTTCTGCCGACGATCCAACTGTTCTGATTACTCCTTTTTCTATATCATCTATACCGTTAACTAGATCAACTATTCTCTTTCCCTTTATATCGTAGAATAGTGCATTAACAGTTAGATCCCTTCTCATAACATCTTTGTCTATAGATGAATATCTAACAGTATCGGGTCTTCTGCTATCTTTATATGATTCTTCCCTGAATGTAGCTATTTCAACCCCTTCTGGATCTTCCGGAACCATTACCTTAATAACTCCAAAAGCTTTTCCTACCTCCAGAACCTTGTAGTATTGAGATAGCATATCTATAGATTCGTCCGGTGTAGCATCTGTGGCCAAATCAAAATCCTTAGGTGTTTTGTTTAATAAATGATCTCTAACAGCTCCACCAACAACATATAATGATCTACCATTTTTGTGATAAATGTCTGCTATCTTTTCAACGTATTCAGGAAGTATCATTTCCGACTCCCTTGATTCGTATAGATATTCTTTGAAGTTTAAAATCATAATTAAATAAAATCCCAGGATTTTTTGACACTAATGTATTTCTTAAGAGCTTCTATTTTTCTAAGGGATATTGTTAGATCATCGCTTTTAAGTATTTGACTCCATCCGGAAAGTAGATCCTTTCTTGACTTTTCCGGTAGGGAATTGAATTTCTCTATTTCGTCCGGGTTTTTTTCTAAAGCATCACCAAGAAGAATAGCATGTAAACTTTGGTCTATATCATCACCCTCTATCTCGCCATTTTCTAAGAATTGGTCGAGTAGATTGTAGTATATCTCCTTTATCTCGTTTCTTAGATGTGAAGCTGTTTCCTGTAATTTTTTAAGATCCCAATTAATGAAAACTCTAACCTTTTTAAAGGTCTGAAAAATCTCAGCAATCGATTCATTCATAATCCTTGCGATGTCTTCTATGGTTTCGAAATTAATGTTTATCTTTACTGCCTTAGTTGAATTTCTGGAGAAGGTATAATTATCTAATTTATAACTGCCAGAAGCCAAAGATGGATCTAAAAAATATTGAAATTGCATGCTATTTTCTGAGATTGGATATTTTGGAATTATATCACTGTCAGAATATTTTTCAAGCCTCTCTATATTTTCGGATATGCCTAATTTTTTTAAGTCTATCGAAATGAATACGGAATTTTGTCCCCATTTTTTATTCACAATACAAGGTAATACACCAATACCGCTATCTTTCTTAAGGTTTTTATTTACCTTCACCGCAAGATCAACTCCTTCGTTGTTTAGGTAATTAACCTGATCCTCTGTTAGAGTTATCCCGTTGGATTTCATTCCATCTTCGGATTCGTTTATGCTGTATTTCTTTATGTGTTTTAGGTCCATGAAAGTATATATCTAGGATTCCACATCCTTAATATCAGTTATCTCTACACTTATCGTATTATGGTCTTTTTTTGTACCCATTTTTACTATTAGTTTGTTATAGAGACACTCTATTTCTTCCAGAGATAGGTTACTCTTTTTTCCGTTTATGTCAACTGTACATGCTACAACATTTCCCTCGACATATCCTTTTGCAGAGTCTATCCGATCAAAGCTTCTTGCGAATAACCCATCATCTTCAAAATTCTTACCTGTGTAATAGCATGTCTGATAGGCTAAAAGTTTCTTTACTGATTCAAACGAAAGATCAAATTCCAATTTCCTGTCTTGCGCGCTTTGATGTATCTTTAACATTTTTTTGGCTACTTCTAGATCCGTAACCTCTGTCTCCTTAGGCTTGTTTTGCTTACCTTTTCTCATATTTAGAATGTTTTTATCTAATCCATCATGACCTAAATAACTTGTGGTATAAAAGATATCCCACAAATGGCCAAAGATAGAAGATGATGACTCTTTCGCTAAAACCTCTCATCTTAAAATCATCGTCTTTAGAAAAGATCGATAGCAATTCCATAATTATCCAAATGGGAAATGCCGGGATGAAAAATATTAGAAAGTAAATCATCATATTAGATATTTTATCTATATATGGATCTTATGTTCCCTTTTGTATAGAAATATTATTTACGTTTAGACGATTAGAACACTTTAATTTTCATTAAAGTGTTCTAAATTTTGATAGATCTTATCTGATGCAACCTTTACCCAATCAATCGATTCAGATTTACCGTGTAGATCCATCTCATGTCTGATTGTTTCTTCTATCATCGAAATGATTCTTTCCTTAACAGATGGTTTTATTGGTCCCTCTATTTTATCTATTCTAATAGCAGATCCTTGTCCGTGCATGACCTGAATAACATAAGAACCAATGTAGTAGGCATTCCCGGTGAACATATTCAGATATTTCTCGTCGTCGCACTCCTTACAGTGTTTCTCAGCATAATTTAACGCAACCCACAATAATTTTTCTCTTGGTTCGTATCCTAGTGAGTATTCTCTTCTGACATATCTGTCAGATCCATACCAATTTACCAATTTCTCCATAGCGGAGTCAATATCTGGCTCTGCCCACTTTTTGAACCTCTGAATCCATCTTTCTCTATGGGCTTCTTCCCTTTCGATTTTTTCTTTGAACCTTTCAATAGATTCCTTTCCCTCATCCGTTTCCAGGAAAGATTCCATATTTTTAAACCAACTTTTTGAGTCCTCCCCCATTTTACTTTTCTTTAAGTAGGAAATTATTAGAGATAGCCTTGAAGGAAATCGTTGTGTCAAAGCTTCGGATGACAAGGCCCTCACGGTCGGCATCTGGATTGAGAACCGACTTACCATCTGCCATTTCCAAAAGTTCTGAGACAGTTTCTGGCAGAGCGAACGGAATTTCTAAGATTGGCACTGTATGAAATCCAAGCTCGTTGATTATCATTTGAAAAGCACGAACTGAAAGTCTCTCCTGCTTATCTATATCGAACGCATTGTAGAAACGAACCGTGTGACCCTTTATGCGGTAAGGGTTCTTTTGAATTCCCTCCCCGATCAATTCCCCTTGGAGACAGATGTTTAACCCGGTCGAGAGCAGTTTCTCCTTGATGTGCATTTCACGAGCAACCTTCCAAAAAGTGTTTTCCTGTTTGGGTCTTTCAACACCATCATCACACATTACCGTGCCTGGCACAAATTCTCCCGGATCAGCTAACTCGAGATTTCTTGAACAGACCCCAAACTCTCCGTCTTTTACATAGAATGTCGCAGAGCTACCGTCCAATTTCTCAGTAACGTAGAATTGATGCTCGCTTGAAAGTCTCCACTCATCGTACTCAGAGGTTAAGTTTTGAACTCTTTCCTCATCGGTCTTGCGAATGAATCCAGGAAAGTATCCTTTCACTTGTCCGGCCAATTGAGCTGGAACAGGTGGTTCGTACTTGACTATACCAAGTAGTTCAGTAACGTCAGTTCCTTCTTCAATTACGAGTGCGTCATCGTAAGGACCTAGCTGAAGCTGATCTCCCCCTGGTTGTTTGCTAATTCCAATCTTCATTTCACCTTCACCTTCCAAGACGGATAATGGCAAAATGAGTCCTTGACTAATCTGACCCCTGAGACGGATTGTTTTTAGTCTGAATCCTTCTAGATCTCCCATTTTCTTGTAGGAGGATTTTCTCAGAAATTCTAGATCTTCTCTTACTGGAAGGAAAGAGTCTATTTCGCAGTAGATGCAAAGATCTCCAGGATTGTATTCACCTTTCTTGGTTACGACTTTCCATGAGTTGATTACCGCTATCTCGATAGCATCTGCTCCCTCTATGGGGAGTATCTCTTTTACCTTCTGTATGGAAGCTAATTTTCTTTCCATTTTTATAATTTTTAAATGTGACAATCGTAGATTGAGATCATGGTATCGTCATCCAATGATTCTATCATTTTGGAGATCTCTTTATTCCAGCTTGATTGGTCTTTTTCATCAGTTACAATTCCCCACCAACCCATTTCTCCTTTCTCATACCATACGCCGTCCTTTAAGACAGCAAAAGTAGAGATTGCAGAATCTGCAGCTTTTTGACAATGCTCTTCCCTCGAAACGGTCAGGAAATCGAGTGGATCAACTCCAAATAGGGAATGGTTATTTTTTCTGTTCCATTCATCGATTTTCTTGTTTGCCGCCTGATTGTGGTAATACTCTCTAGCTGCTTGAATGTCACCAGGGAACATAACTTCTCTAACGTGTTCCCATGAATGTGGTATTTCGACATCTCCAAGGATCTTATTTACTTTGTCCCATGTTTTACCTGCATCCTCCGACTCTGATTTTCTCATTGCGTCAAAGTCGATATCTCTTTTTAATGCCTGATCTGCAAATCCAGGACTTGCTCCTCTGGTCATAATACCAGCTTTACCAACTTGTCCGGAAGCTCCATCTTTCAGTTTCAGAAACCCCGTCCATCTTCCCCCTAGAAGGTACCAGTCCCACTTGGCATTTGGGTTTTCGTAATATCCATACTTTTCTTCCTCTGGATGCTTTTTGTATCCCTCGTCTTCTACATAATTCTCGAAAGAATTGTCGTATTCTGATTTTTCGTCTTCAGACATTTCTTCCCAATTTTCTTTGAGACTCTCTGTTTCATCCACAAATTCTAGATGCTTCGATGGACAATCGCCCATGTTATTTTCCTGATAAGGAGCTAATTGTCCTTCTGGATCTCCCCCAATTACCATTACTGTAAAGTGTGACATATCTTTTTTTTCATAAAAGTAATCTAGGAAGACGGGAATAAAAAATTTTGGATATATAAAGCATGAAACTTCCAAAGAAATACTTAAAAACTAATCCCGAAGTTATGAAAAGGGAAATCAAGAAACATGCTAATAAATCGGATGACGATTCTTCAGCTTATGGTCCTTGGGATGCTGATTACAAGAGTAGAAAGGCAGGTAAGGGTAAACCGGTAGAAACTAAACCTAGCAAGTACACCAAAAAATACAAAGAGATGTTTGAAGAGGATGACGATACGGAGGATAGAATATTGTCATACGACGATTTTTCAAATATTCCGGATAATGTATTTGAAGAGATAGTTTTGGAAGACGATTCTTTAACAGAGGATTCACTAAATGAAAAGATGGGTAAGAATTCTCCAGTATATAAAGCTCTAAAGAAAAAATCTGACAAGACCGGATTTCCACTAGGAATTTTAAAGCAGGTTTGGGATAGAGGATATGCAGCTTGGAAAACTGGACATGTCCCAGGTACAACACCCCAACAGTGGGCTTTTGCAAGAGTAAATTCTTTTGTAACCGGGGGAAGAACTACCGAAATGTCAGATAAAGCTCTTTATAAAAGAGCTAAGAAAAACATGAAAGATAAAAAGGATTAAGCCAGACTAACGTTTCCTGGTTTATCTTTAGGCTTAACATCATTCTTAGCATAAAAGTTTTTCTTGCCCGCATAGTTCCAGAAAAAAGCATTATTCTTTTTTGGGTCTTGTCTTTCTACAGGTTTTGCTGCTCCCCCGCTGCTAGGTCTATTAGCTAAAAACTCTGTTCTAGATTGGACATGCTTACCTGCTTCTATTGCTAATTTAGGATCCTTCTGAGCCAATATAGCGTTGTTAATAGCAAATGTAGCCTTGTTTCTGTCTACCTTCTTTGTTTTCATATAGACAGTTATAGCTTTATCCTTAGAATTTATATTTCCCCAATCTGCTCCTCTTTTCTTCCCTATGGTAACTGGTTCATATTGGTTTTTAGATAGGATTATCTCCTTAATCGTTTTTCCGTATGGTTTATTAGGGACTGATAGACGATTGTAGATCGATTGTGCAGTATCCGCCATTCCTTGTTTTTGGTCTGGGAAATTCTCACATGCCATTATAGTTATCAGAGTCCAGTACTCCGAATAATCTATAGGTGCTTTTTTGGGTGCAGGTTTAGGTTTTTTAGAACCTGTTTTTTTAGTAGCACCCGTTATAAAATTCTTTATGTGAGTCATTGCGCTAGATATTTTATATCCCTCGTTGATCTCATTAAATTGTTCAAAGCCTAGTAGATTATTCATGCATTATATATTCCCAGAGGAAATACATTTTTAGGGAATCGTAATGGAATGAACGATACTTATTTCTGTGATTTGATAACCTCGTCGATGATTCCGTATTCGACTGCTTCGGAGGCACTTAACCAAAAGTCCCGAGTTGCGTCCTTCTTAACTATCTCCGGGTCCTTATCACAAAAATCACCTAGAAGGTCGAATAGAATCTGGTTTACCTCTTGCCACTCTTTCCAGTCAACTTCTGCATCCTGAATGTTTCCTCTGAATCCCCCGCTTGACTGGTGAAGCATAACTTTACTAAATCTTAGGGAAGATCTTTTACCTTTAGTTCCAGCTCCTAGAAGAACTGAACCCATAGAAGCTGCCATCCCAGTATTAACAGTGATGATGTCTGGCTTTATGTATTGCATAACATCCACTATGCTTAATCCGGACTTAACAGATCCTCCAGGAGAATCTATGTGCATTGTTATATCTTTCTTGCTATCGAATGAAGATAGGAACATCAATTGAGCTTGAACGACTGTAGACATTCTATCGTTGACCGGACCTGCAACCCAAAGGATTCTATCCATCATTAATCGATCGAAGACAGTCATCTGAGTAACTCTTAATTCTCTTTCCTCCAGAATCATCGGGGTCATTGATGCCTCAATTTGTTTTTTGTGATAATCAAGGCTAAGAGAGCTTATACCTTCGCTGAGAGAATATTTCTCAAATTCTTTATTGACGTCCATTTTTATTTACAGTTATTTGTTATTTTACATTCTAAGTATGTAGCAGCACATCCAAATACGAAAGCTGAAGGTACGATTATCCACCAGTAATTAAGTAAGAGATGGTTAGATATTTCTATTAGTTCCCACATAGGATTAGTTTTTAAGGTTATTGATTTTCCTGGTCCTGAAATTTCTTAAAGCTAAGCAGTAGAGATCTTATGTTCTCTCCTCCTGCAGGATTCATCGAGTGAATTTCGAAATCTGGTAGCTTTTGTTTTGTGTCCATACAATGCTCAGTTAGCCACTTAGCACAATCTAATCCGGTTTTCTCCTTGAAGTGTTCGTACTTCTTGCTGTACTCTTCCACCCCCTGGTACATCGTATTGTCATAGTGTTCATCTGCTAGATCGTGATCAAAGGAGATGAATTCAGGTAGACCATCCTCCTCGATCTTCTTCACGAACTCTTCGTGGTTTTTTACGACTACCCAATTCCACTTTGCGTATTTCATGGGATCTCTCATGTAAGCTACACAATCGTATGGATGTCTAAAGTCGTCTAAAAATAGATTGTACATTTTATTATAATTTTATCCAGTTTTTCTCGTCGGATATTTTATCCTTCACAATAATATAGTCGAAAAGTGGAAATCTGTTCCCTTCTTTGACGTCTTTTATATAAGCTTCAAATCCAAGATTTACCCAATACTGAGAAATCCCCTGTGAATTATCATCCGATGCTACGAGCTCTATCTTGTAATTTTTGCCGTCCGGTAAAAATATGGGCTCCATCCTCTTCGCTAATTTATGAAGGGTGTTCTTTGTTGGCATTTCAAAAAGGAAATTAGCTAATAGATAAGAAACGTCTACCACTGACTTTGGTATTTTTCTTTCTATGTCTTTTTTGTTTTGTACCTTGATGAAATTAACTTTGAAATCTTTATAATCTACAGTTTGCTTTTTAAATTTGAGTTCGCTCATATACCTTCTTTCGCTTTTTATTTGTTACTTTCTAAACCAATTTATCATTCCATCCCAAAGTGGATCGCCGTGATTTATGGAATCGTATTTATGCGTTTCCCCACTAAATTCCTTCATATCCAACCCATCCGGATCCTTTACAGAATCATCCAAATTAACGGGCTTTTTTCTTTCGTTGTACAGTTTCCACCACTTAGCAGAACTTATCTTCTCATAATCCGGTATTACCTTGATGTCAGAATCATAATCGTTAATAGATATTGTTGCAGGCAACCCGTAGTACCAAATTTTCCTACCGTTCTCTTCTTCTCTTTTTAGAAAATTAAAAGGATGTTCCATAAGCTTGTATGGCATGATCATAGCATTGCTCATAGCATACTCAAGATTTCTACAATTCATTCTATAGACGTTTCTTCCATTTGCATAGATATCGAGTCTTCCTGAGTTTCTTATGTCAGTTTCACCCCACTTGTGTTTGACGTAATTTTTTTGTTTGTATCGGATCTCCCAACATATTCTATGAACACCAATATCAACATAGGGTACTAACACATTCTCCTCTCCCGGATCTGAATAATCCAGCCACCAGGTAGCTGGAGTACCGTTCCATTTACCATTTTCGTGCTCATAGTCCGTTATGTTCCAAACCTGATAAGGATTGTCGTTGATCATGAGTTCAAAAGCTTTATGAATGTGATATTTTTCCCTCGCTTGAGAAATGGTTAGTCTTTCTATCGGTACTCTTTTATCCTCTTCTACTTTCATAACTTAATCTCAAATCGTTTTCTCATATTTTCCAATACCTCATCCGGAACATTGTGAGTATTTTTTCCTCCGTGTCTATTCTCAACCACCAAAGAAACCACCCGATAACCATATCTCTCTGCAAGATCAAAATAAGCTCTCATCTCCCACTCCTGAGTAGATGTATTCGAGACTACTATCTCCGGATAGAATTGAGGGTTTGCTTTATTGTCCTGCATTCTAGTCTCTACCTCTTTTCGACACCATTCGTGAGCTTCTCTCAATCTAGATACATCGAAATTGTAGTTCCCATCTTTGTCGTAGAAGAACTTGTCAGCTTCACAAATCGCATACTCGTTCCAGACGTGATTCGCAAAAGTAGATTTACCCGATCCCGGTATGCCTCTTACTATAAAGAGTGTTGGCTTTAGAACGTTATAGTTCTCGTTTCTAGGATTTGTCTTTTCCATTATTTTTTATCTTTTATGTTTCGCCAGAACCAGTTACCTTTTAGATGTGCCCTTCCCTCTGGATAAAATTGTGGGGAGTCAAAAGCGATCCACCATAGTTCTAACTTCCAAATATAAAGCCTTCTTACGGCAACATTGTATTCTAGCATAACTTTTTTTAAATTTCGGTGTGATGATCCTTAGGTAAAACCAAATGCTTATTCGGACGTCCTTTCATCATCTCTAAAATGTCACTGAGAGAATGCGGAACTAGATTGTTCCCGTCCATACCAACATCCATTGCTCTACCCTCATGTAATCGGAGATGCTGAGGAAGGTGTACGTGTCCATGCAAGTGCGGTACGCCTTTGCCCATTCCATCCCAGCTGGCTATAGGGTAGTGCGAGCAGACAAATTGGTATTTTTTTGTTTCCTTGCCGTCAGGAACTCGAACGTCCAATACGTCATAATCAACAACTTTAGTGAATATATTTCGAATCCCCTCCTTGTTTCGACGGATGTGGTGATCGTGGTTTCCTAGAAAAAGAATAACATTCTTGCAAATGATTCTGTTTCGAAACTCAGTAATCGATTCAAATCCACCAAAGCTCCAATCACCTAAATGAACGAGAACGTCATCAGGACCGACAGTAGAGTTTATCCCGTTTACTATGGCGTAATTCATTTCATTGAGAGTGTTGAAATCTCGTGTACCCTTTCCACCTTCCCAGTTCGATACTCCTCTACAGATATTGGAGTGATTGAAGTGTGAATCAGAGGTAAAAAATAAATTCTGGTCTTTTCCTAATATAATTTTCATCTTAATCTTCTTTATTCCAAAATGGTTTCTGATATGTTGGTCTAACTAATCTCCAGAGATATTTTGAATAATCTCCTCCGTCAAACATCTTAAATAATATGGGCTGAATTTTAGGGTCTCGTTCCTTTACCCACTCAGCGTATTTTTTCTTGTCAGTCTCTGGCTCTCTATCACCAAATTTTCCGAACATATGGTATTCGTAAATTTTCTCTACCTGTGATTCTAAACGTTGGTAGTTGGTTAAGATTGAGTTAACTGTCTTTTTAACCCAAGAGTCAAATTCGTCAGGAACCCTATCGAGAAACTCGTCTAGATTCTTCCCATCCTTTAGAACCTCCCAGATATCAACGTTTGAGAAATTGGTTAATAGTCTATGAAGTCTAACGTACTCTTCCCCCTTAACCTTCATTCTGAATCCAGATTTAAAGCGGAGTACAAATCCTTCCGAATTATCAACTATCATTTTCTTAAGCTCCCGATAGTCTTCTATCCCGTGATATTTTTTAACGATCCTGAATCCGCATGCTTCTAGAATTTCTGAAAGCTTTAATCCCATCATCTGTGGTTCGTCTGAGTGAAGATCATACTCATACCCATCGTCTTTATCGATGATTGCTAATAGGACCAGATCCTCATAATCATAGCTAACGACTATTCGATTTTCCGCATAGATGATCTCAAACAGGTAGGTACAACCAGTAGCCAGTTTTTCGTATTGGTACTTCTTAAGAATTTCCTTTCCTTTAATTGATTGATCCGATGAAAATGATCCTCTTGTTGCAAGATGCCAATCTCCGGAGTAATGAAAAAGAATTCCCAACGATCCGTCCATTTTCTCGAACACGTCAAAAGGTTCTGAAGGGATCTGATCTGGTGTATGCTCTTCCATATTAAAGAACTTAGGAAAAGTTCTTGCTACGACGTTACCCTCCCGATCTAGTACGGTACCCCTCATATTCAGAGTTATCTCGTCCCAGCTTTGTGTGAACTGACAATCCCTTGTATAGTTGTAAATGTCTATAGGAAGAGAAGGATGCGGATTCTTTTCCAGAAGTCCTTTCTCGATATAATCATTCAATATTTTGAGATCGTATTTCATTTATGAGATTTTACAATCACAAAGATAATATAATTGTACGGGGAAAAAAATTAAATTATGGTAGATGTGACTTCATAACAACAATCTGGGTTAAGAATAAGTACACTTTCACAGTCCCACCCATATAGTGATAACGGGTGCGATAGATGCGTTTCACTCTGTCCCCTCTCGGTTAGCCATATTGCATCGCACTCTTTTGTCAGTACTTCAAAATCAGGATATTCCTTTGAGAATCTCTTGCTGTAAACTGTTTTAAACTTAGGAAGATCCTCTAGATCTTCTAAACTGTCTATGACCAATATTTTGGACTTATCTTTAAATCTAAGTCTAAAGCTATTTGATTCATCACAAATTCTAAAATTTTCTGCTAAGCACCAATCTTTCCATCCCCAGTTAGATTTGACTGGAGACGTCCATAATCCACCACTGGGTTTAACCCATCCCTGGTTTTTTACCTCAACGTATAAATCTGGCTTATACTCGGATGCACCATAATGTATTAACTCAAGATCCGGAAATGAGATGGCTCCTTGGATTCTCCGTCTGTATTTATTTTTCATTCTAAAGAACTAAATAGATTTGGTTGCTCTGATAGATTTACCGGATCCTCTTTGGTGCACTCGCAGTCACCGAATTGAACATTACCAGATTCTCTCATTTCTACGACATCGCCCTTTTTAACATAATCCCTCATCTTGCTCAACCAAGATCTGTCGGTATAACAGTGTGGTTCGTAGCATGCAGCGAATATCTTACCGCAACATTTATATTTGATAACCTGGACCATAAATTTTAGCTTTTAGATACGATTCTTACTGTCTCCCCTACATACTCCTCAGGCAAATCCCAAATACCAGTGTGATGCCATAGAGCAAATTTTTCTTCTCTCCCCTTGGTAATCGTAATGACTGTACCGGATTTTACTGTAAAAGAATCCTGTGGGGTATTACTGGAAAGCCATCCCAGCCAAACCTTATTGTCGCAATCTCTGATTGCTTCTGAATAGTTCCTGCTACCCAACCAATTTATTGCTTTATCGAATTGATAGCAACTGGTTTTTCTAGATTCTATGAATTTTCTGAATTGGTCATTTGTCCATTCAGTAATGTTTGTCCCTAATGGAATGTCGATCTTAGCTTTTGCTTCTATGCACCACATTCGTGTCTTATTTAATTGTTAGAAATCAGTTTCCCAAAAGTAGTCATCTGAATAGCGGTATGTGTTTTTTACCTTGTTTCCATTCTCGAATGTTACCGTAACCGTTCTTTTAGTCTTATCGGTGACCATCCCCTTCCCATTCTTGTTGTTCTCTACCTTGTCGCCGATCTTAACCTCGGCTATTGTTTTCTTCCAGCTCATAATTTTTAGATTTATCCCCAGACAAGATTTTCCGGGGGAGTTAAAGCACCAGTTGCAGATTTGTATCTAACCCAGATGTTACCATCTCTAAAAGATGATATGTGACCTCTTTCGCAATCTGGGTGTGAAGCATCTCCATCAGCATGATTTGGTATGTAAGTAACTGGTGATCCTATATCTTCTCCAGTGACTTCCTTTCCCTCTATCATTACTCCCGACTTCACACAAAACTCACACGTGTCTCCGTGTGTTGCTAATAATTTTTTACATTCTTTGCAGATTTCTACTAACATCTTAATTTTTTGATACAAATTTATAAGTCAGATACGAGGATAAAAAACTATTCAGTAATAAAATCCTCTATTTCAAACTCTTCTATTTCGCTAAACGATCCATTCGAATCGTACATGCATGCTAGAGTCACTATACAATTTCTAAGATTATTCATCTCATTCTCAATATAAAGAGGGTCGATTGAGATATCTCCAGATTCCTCGTCTCTTTCCTCGTTTAATTTTTTTGTTAGTGAGTTATAGGATGAGATCATTCGGTTTCTCATTCCGTCCATGCTTACGTTCATATTTTATGATTTAAATTTCAGATTCTTCCTTAATTCTATTCTCTATGTAAGATGCAATATCAATAACGCTCATTGGATCTATCCAGTTGTAAGGTACTTTATTGAAAACAACCGAGAAATCTCCGTCCGACCAATCATAAACAGCTTCGTTAAACTTTTTTATCTCAATTCTCTCCTTGTCCAATTCTCTCATCATTTCGGATATTATTCTGTTACCGGAACCCTCCTTCTTAGGTCTTTTCTCCCTCTTCTTTCCGAAATATTTAGTTCCTTCGTGGTTAGCGCATCTAAGAATTAAACTTAGGTCTGAATAATCCTTTACCTTCTTATAGTTATCCAGAATATAAATTTTTGCTGCTCTGACAACCATACTTAACTCTCCAGAAAGTCTGAAATAATTACTAGAGAAATCCTTGCTGTTATACTGTTCTGAATTTCTAATTCCGTCCAGAACTTCCTGTTCTGACTTTGATAAATCTACCAACATATTAAAATCTTTTTAGTATGTAAACTTTTTTACTCGCCCTCGTATAGGCTGTGTATTTTATTCTATTTCTTTCTACAATATCAAAGTTCATATTGATATCATCTTCGAGAACAAATGCTGTGTTGTAGGTGCTTCCCTGGGATTTGTGACATGTTATTGCATAAGCGTAACTCACATCAGCAAATCTTCTGAGGAAGTTGTAATACTGAATCCATGTCTTATTCTTTCCTGCCTTTCTAATAGCTCTAAGCTTGAGAATATTTGCCAGCTTATTGAAATCATTCTCGCTATCCTCATGAAGGATCGAGATGGTCTTTCTTTGAAGATCATCGTCCTCGTCGAGATATGATACCGTTGTACTGTAGTATTTCAGACTTATCCCGAACAATTCATCATCCGGATCATCCGATATTTTAAATCTATGGTCCTTGCTCTTAACCTCAAATCTCTCGACTGTAAATTCATCATTAGTGTTGAAGATAATCATCTCACCGTCTATGATAGGAGTGTTTGCTATAAGTTTTTCACCAAGTAAGATCTTAGAGCTTAATGACTCGTCACCATACAGAACCTTTCTGATTAAAGAATTCATTGATGCTACAGTCTTATTTCTCCATGCTATAATTTTAGCATACTCCGAATCCTTTTCGAATTCTTTTGTCTTAAAGTACCCCTCCAATATTTTAGAGAATCCTTTCCTTATATCGTCGTCGTTTAGATTAAGAAACTCAACACCTTCTCCTTTGCTGTTTATCAAATTCTCTGGTGCTACTTGATTGGTAGATCCCAGATCCGATCTGATCTTCACTGAAACATCTATGATGGAATTCCCATCTTTTTGCCTCATAACCTTTTTTAACTGTATGGTATTGATTTTATAAAAATCAGCCAATTCTTCTCTGAAGGGTATACAGTCTGGTCTTCCTACTGGAGGAATCTGGGCAGGATCACCCATACAGATAATCTTTAGCTTTCCTCTATACTTTATGATCTCCTGGAATAGATCATCATTCAACATTGACACCTCGTCGATGATCAGTAGTTTTATCGTGTTTATTCCAGGCTTAAGAAATCCATCATTCTCAAAAATCTGTTGACCATCCTGAGTTATCTTCTCCTTCAGACCTAGTAACTTGTGTATTGTTTGAAAAGATACCCGATTGTTCTTTATCCCAGCAGTCTTTTTGATGACCCTAACCGATTTGTTGGTTGGTCCGGTTACTGCTACCTTGTACCAAGCATGCGATGAGTGCATAACTTCTAGAACATATCTGACAAGAACACTTATGCAGTATGTTTTACCAGTTCCTGCCCAACCTTTAAGAACATAAACACTTTGATCCTCCTTGTCCGAAAGATAATCCCGGAGGGACTCGAAAGCTTTCAACTGATCCGAATTAAGAGTGCTCAGATCTACTATATCCTTTTTATCTTTTTCCTTTACCTTCATGGACAGTATAAAGTTGTTGGATTATCCTTATGTACGTCTATGTCCGGATACTCCATTTTGAATTTTTGTAGATTGAAAGGTCTGGTAATAAGATGAAATCCACTTTTGGTCGGAATGATATTCATCATGGGTTCCTTTCCGGCTTCCTTCTGCAAATCATAAACAAGATCACGGATCTTAGCGTATTTTTCCGAGAGACCAAATGAATCCATAGAAACGTTATCTATGTCAACTATCCAAGTCTTATCGGATGCTGATCCAAACTCACCTGTACAGGACGCATACGCTTTCTTTACGGCCTTATAATTCTCAGATGATATGTAGTCCACTATTCTCTTCAAAGTCTGCATAGCGATCTTCTTTGAGTCCCGTACGTTAAGTCTAAGGTATGCTCTAGCATTCTCGTCTTCACATATTTTAGTAATTCTATCTCTTAGCTTATCGTACTCCTCAATGCTATAGATATAGAAGTCCGCTATATGGACCATATCCTTTCCTAGATCAGGATTGTCCTTTCTTCTCTTCAATATCTGGAGAAAATAGAAACTCTGATCGTCGGGAAAAACGATCAGAGGTCTTATGAGATCAAAATTATCTACTTTACGCATTCACTTCGTATATTAAGCTTTCTGAAGCTTTCCTGTAATCTAGAAGATTGTCGGATCCTGCTCCATCTCTATTAACTTTCTGTTTGTCCCAAACCTCGTCCATTGATCCCTTATCAAAAAGACCATTTGGAAAAATAGACATGCAGATTTCCTCCAATGTCAATTTGTTACCGATGTTTCTCTTTTTCATTTGGTAAGCAATGTAATACGAATACATGACCGAATCTCCTGGGGTTTGACATGCAAGACCGATGAAAATAGCAGCAGCCTTATCCAATTCCCGATTCATCGTTTTTAACCTATCCTCTAGGATTGGAATTAGGAATGACATCTTACGTGCATCCTCATAGATCTCATTGATAGCCGATTTGTTTCTAACAAGAGTGACCAGCAATTTCATCATGCCCTCATCGAGAGGATTTATCTTTCCTGTTCTTTCCAATTCACTACAGAATAACTCCTCAACAGAATTTTCCTGCTCCGTTTTACTAAATTCCAAATACTCGATCTTTTTTTCCATCCGTTTCTAATTTAAATTTCAAATCTTTTCTTTACTTTCAATCTGTCAATGAAATAAGCTAGATCCTCTAACGATTTTGTGTCATAGATTATCTCATTGCTCTTCGAGTCCATAACAACCCGATCATATTCTCCTGTCTCCTTATTTCTGACCACGAAACAATAGAGATTTTTGAGAGAGTCCTTTTGAACTCCAGAATCCCAAAGAACCGATTCTTTGTGGGCATGCTGGGTACTGATCTTATCATGGAACCATTCATGGGTTTCGCTTTCCCAGTACAATCCGTCAGACTCTAAAAATTCGTTTCTTTTTTCCTCCATCTTATTCGTGCATTTTTTTTCCAATTAAACCGCACAGAAATTCTGAAATCAAATCTGCTTCAGGATTTCTCCATGCGTGATTTAAGTAGACATCAGCATTCTTGTGGTAGTGATAATAGTTTGCTTCAAGATGTTCCTTCGCAGCCTTTGCTGTCAGAAAGCAGTTGGTGTATACTGGTTCCAACGAATAAGAATGCTTTTGTAATTGGACATCATTTTCTTCTAACCAATCAGGAAGAGCAAACGGATCAAAATCATCCTCCCACATTTCCTTAATTTCATCCGGATCGAATTCTACCTCGCTATCGTTTAAGTATTCGATTAACTCCTCTAATGTTTCAATCTCAACATTATAATCACGATCTATAAAGATAGCGACATTACCATTTAAGTCAGCATCATATACTTTCTTCCAGTCTCTGATCTGAAACATGTGAGGCATTCTGGTCCCTCTTGGATCCTGAGTGGTCATCTCATTTGCAAGCTCAACTAATTGGTCGTAAATCTTTTCTGATACTTCTATTGTTTTTGTTTTATCTGTCATAATTCGAATAAACTAATAAATGATTCTTCCTCTCTTTCAAGTTCTAACTCCGGAATAAATGATTCAATCTTATGATTCACGTATTCCAGGTAATTCCATCCTCTAAATCCATCATAATCATACCCAACTCTATAGAGGATCATCATTGAGTAAATTCCAAATTCACCAGAGAATTCTTTTGAACATATTTCTATAGCCTCTTCCTTTACGACTCCGCTTTCCGACTCATATAGAGGGGTTCCGTATACAAGATTAGGATCCCTGTCGCAGTAGATCTTATAAATAGGTTTATTGTCCTCTCCTCTCTCCGCCGAAACGTCCACCGAAAAAATGCTAAACATTCTTTGATCCTCCAGTAGAATCTGCATAAGATTATCCTCATCTTTGACTTCATCAATCCCCGGATTTAGTGAATATCTAACCTCGTTATCAGTTTCTATCCAAACCTTAGCACCGCAAGATAGTGGTTTTTCCGGTGAGTATACCACTCTAGCAGCAGGAAGCCCGTCACAACCGTATATAATAGCTTCGTTGGAGTAGGTATTTGATTTGTAAGTCTTGCAAGTCAGCACTGGCTTGTTCTCACCTTTAGAGTTTGCCTTTATGTTGTGTTGATTTACGTGGATAATGGTTTTCATACCTCAAACTCCTCCTTTTTCTCATTGGCCACTATGGTTAATCCGATGAACTCTTCGGTTCCAGGATCGCCCATAGTCCCATCATATACCGTTTCTATAATAGCAGAACAGTGATTAACCTCAAATCCCTTTGATGCCAAATGGTTTATTATTATCGAATAAACCTCTTCCTTGGAAATTTTTATTCCCACTCTCTCGCTTTTGGTTGCCTTCATTTTTTTGAATTTACCATAAAGATAAAAAAGTAACTCGGGAAATAAAAATAGAACACAAAAAAAATCCGAAGCGCAAACTCCGGATTTTTTATTTTGATTATTTACTATTGGAAATCTTCGAAACTAATTAGGTTCTGCATGCCTCCATTATCTTCGCTTAGTTTCTGATTAGGTTGCATGACAGGAGCATTCTGTAACCATTTAGCTATACCTAAAGTGCTAGCTGCAGCTCTTTCGTGATATGCTTTATGCGGGAACGTTCCGCAGTGCGGACATTCTTTTTCCGGATCGGCTATGGATTTTCCGCATCCGGAGCATAAGTCCTGTCTTTTTCTTTCTTGTAATTTCATGTTCTATTCTTTATACAAATCTAAGTGCTCTAGATACGTCGATTAGTTTTCTTGTTAGATCGTCCATATCTTCGTGTCTAGTAGTCATATCAACAAGATCACTAAGTGCATCATTTTCTCCGATTGCTCTTTTAAGATCCATTGATCCTTTTTTAAGGAGATATTTTATTAGAAGAGCTTTAGCGTTCTCGTGAACCTGTGATCCCTCCATTCCTGGATCTATAAATACTGTAGGCTCTAGCTTTTCTGCCGCCTCAGTAAAATAGTCTGATAGTAGGGTATTGAGTTCGTTTAATAACTCTTCCGCATTTGTTCCTCTGGTGGAAGTTAAAAAGCTATATCCTCCTTTAATTAAATGTTCTTTCTCATATTTACCCTTAGCCCTTTTAAAGGTTCTTTTAAAGATAGCGATGAATACAGATCCGAAGATCTCATTGTCCTGGATATTACATCTAACTGAATTATCACCTGTTCTGAAGTTAATACCATTTAGTGGTAATCTGTTGGTGTTGTTCACTCTCCAAACCTCAGTGCTTTGCTTTATAGTACCACCAAGATCTGTGTATCTAACTCCCAATATTTGTGCTATCATCTCGCCATAGATTTCACCTACTCTAGATGCTGCTCTTGAGTAAAATTTATATTTTGGAGCAATAACATCAACTTTTTTAATAACATCTCCTCTGGTAGTTCCGGTAAGAGTCTTACCGACAATACCCATGTTTTCTAAGTTTCTGATTGTTGGTAAAGCCTCAACTGCATTAGCATCTGGATCGATCAATTCATCTGCTGCAATAGTTTCTTTCATTCTAGATAGAATGTCCTGCATAGTCAAAGCAGCTCCAACTGGAACCAATTCGGTAAAGTTAATGTTCGGAATATCTTTCTTAGGAATAATCGCTGCAGGAATGTTATTTCTAATAATTCTAAGAAGCAATGATCTTAAACATGCCTCTGGTGTTTCGAATTTATGAAGAGCGTATCTTTCAACACCAGCTTTGCTAGATAGGTACTCATAGCAGAATTCACCTTCCTCATTCTTATAAAGTTCGACATCTGCCATAGGACCACCACTTCGGGTTAGCAGGATTGTTTCTTTATCTCTAGCTTCCATTTTAACCCCGATAGCCTGGAGATCTCTTCCTTGTTCACTGTTATTAAAGGCATCAGTAAGTTCTCTAGTAGCTTCAGTAATACCATACCATTGGCGTCTTTTGGCCATTTCGTCTATGGCTGTTGTGTTATTTTTGAATTCTTCCATTTTATATTTATGCTTTTGGTTTTACATTCTTTTAGAGATCTCTGACATAACCTCATCTCTGTTTTTGAGAATTTCCTCCATGCTTTCCATGTCCTTTGGTTTAATGTCAAGAACACCTGCTTTTTTTAGATCTATAAGATCCTGCATGTTCTTAAGGTTTCTCTTAACTGATTCACCGATTTTTTCCATATCATCTTTGGAATAATCAGTGCCAACAATAGCATCGAAAACGTGCCAAGTTGCAGCTGAGAAAATTCCATGGTCTCTAAACACCTTCATGAACTCACTCTTAGTTAGTTTTCTTTCTATGAAGATAATTTCAGCAACAGTTCCAGAGATTTGCTCCCAATCTTCTGGTGAAACCGCTCCAGATAGGAATCCTTTGCTCAATGTGATTAAAGATTCTATAATTTTCTTAGTATCTAGACCTGAAGAATCTCTAAAGTATTTCTCTAAAGCAAGCTTAATTGAAACCTCTCTATCAAATCTTTCCTTAACTGCATCAACAAGTTCCTGCGGATAATATTGCTTAAGAATTTCAACATAAGTTCTTCCGCTAACTCTTGAATTTGGTCTATCGTGTGATGTGTGTACAGTTCCGTCTGGGTTTACCGTGATACCAAGCAAACTCTTAGGATCAGAAACAGGACGGTTTCTATCGATGATATTTAATTGGATTCTACCTCCACCGTATGACCAGAATGTAGAGTCTGTTTTAATACACCAGCCAGTATCGGAGCAAACTGCTCTGTTTGCTTCTGGCGTTCTTGCAGACATTGCAATATACTTGTTTTTAGCATAGAGGATACCAGCTTGAGGTCCTAGCTTTTTCAATGATGCTAGAAGCTCATCTTCACCTTTACCCCATGCTTCTATGAAGTTAAGAGCATCTTTTTTAATATCTAGGAATGCCGTACGTGGATTTGAATATTCTGAGTATGTTCTAGTATCATCATACTTCTTCATATTCTTAGAAAAAGACCTCCAAGCATTTTCCCCGTCAACATCAGGTAGTGCCTTTAACTGATTAGATATTGCAGTTAATTCCTCGACTTCATCTTCCGATGCCTTGTTGAATTCTTTTTTCATTCTCGGAGTCATCTCCTGGAAGAAATCCTTAACTTTCTTTCTCCTCTCAAAGCTTCTTAGTTCATCACCAAGAAGTTCATATCCGGGTTTAGTCTCTTCGTCATCCTCACCTGGTACATATTTAGAATAGTCTCCAACAGACATTGGAAGGTCTGATAAAGTGTTCTTGTACTTTGTCAACAAAGCGAAGATCTCTTCCAATTCCTCCAGCGTTGCATTCTGTTCCATATAGAACTTCAAGAACGGAAGGGTGTATCCTGGATTTTTTTGGGTTAGATCACGGACTTGAACAAATCTAGGATTCTGAAGGATTCTCCTCTTATCCTCTTCTGGGATATCAGAGACCTTTATCTCTTTTTTGTCTGCGTGTTTCTTTAATAGATAATCTTTGGCTGCTTGAACATTCTCATTAAGAGGATCTACAGCTTCAAAAAAAGTGCGGAAGCTAAGGCTTTTCATCATTTTATACAAATTTACTTTCGATATATATTCAAAACTAAATCATAAAAGAATGGCAATAATTACAAAAATGAATGAGTTTTTGGCAACCAGACCAGGAACAGCTCCTACTAAGCCAGGCATCAAGCCAGGTATTAGCCCAGGAACAACACCATCTAAGCCAGGTCCTATCAGAAGAGACAAGCCTTCTGTTGACCCTAAACCTAAAGCTAAGATCGATGATGTCATGAAAAGATTCATGACAGAATTGAGAAAAAGCAAGATGGAGATTAAATTCGATATGTCAAAACTAAAATCCAGATACGATGATTAAATCATTTCAAGACAGACTAAATGAAGCTTCTCTTAGAGGAAATCCAGGAATACCTGGAGAAGGAGAGGGTGACGAAAGAAAAAAATACCTAGCCGACGTAGAAAGAAAAGCCGAGGAAAGGAATGCTCAATTGCAAAGAACACACGGAAGAGACATTCCTCAATTCATGAGTCTTGTTTCTAAAGCCAAGTCTATTCAAAAAGGTAAGGAAGCTCAATTAGAGGCTTTAGCAGAAAGAGCTATCAGAACCATGTATGGGGATATTCTAAATGATGTTGAATTAAGAATTAAATTTCCTAAAGCTGATCAGATCAAGAAAAGCATGGAGAACGTTCCATCGGAACCGTCAGAAATGCCACAATTCAAAGAATTGCAAGATGCTGGAATTATTTCAGAAATCCACAAGAGAAAAATCGCAAACAACATAACTCAGGGAGAAGCTAAGAATACCAAGAAAATGTTGAACCTTCCTGAAGTTAGAGATGGTTTATATGAGATTCTTGGTAGAGAAGATGGTGAGGAATACCGAGTTATTCTGAATAAGATTACTGAAATTGCTGGATTCTTCGATTGGGTAATACCAATGGAGGTCCAAAAGGAAATGTGGGAAAGAGACAAATCAGGATTTTCCGGATCGGTTTCTGTTCAATGGGAAACTCCAGAAGAGCCTAAAAGTTCGGAAGATTTAGCACAGCAAATTTTGGATGAGCTAATGGACGATTCTGAACTTCCAAAGGAAGAGACAGAGGAACTTTTCGATTCAGTTAAACCAACAATAAACGCTCTTGGTACTGACTTTGCTATGCTTTTGCATGAAACAGTTAAAGGAATATATGAACTGATCGCTGCTTGTGCCATCCCGGATGACGAGGAATCTGCTCAGATTATCATAGATAACACAGATAGCTTAGCAGATGAAATCGAGGATCTTAGATATGGACCGGAGATTGCAGGGGATCTTAGAGATTTTATCAATGAATTTCCTGAGTCTTCAGATGTACCAAACTTAAGAGAGCACGTTTTTGGTAAGATGATGCTCATGCCTGCTGACGATTTTCTAAAGCTAATGATGATGATCCTATCAGAAGATCCTAAAGCTAAAGAAGGGGTCCAGGAAATTATCGATGAGATAGTTCAGGAATTAAAAGACTATGAATTAGCAATGGCTGGTATAGATTCTGATGATTATAAAGAGTATCCAACCGCAGCAGATGAGCCAGAGGAAGAACCTGACTACGCTAATATGTCACAAAAAGAAATTAACAGATTGATCGACGATGCTATCGATGCTAGAGACTTTGATAGAGTAAAAGAACTATCACAGTACTTAAAGGAATCTAAACAAAGAGGACTTTACGAAAAAGTAAGTAAGATCGATGGTGTTAGATTTAGAGATTCTTCACATTAATAAATAGAAATACAATAAAAAACCTAGATTGAAAGATCTAGGTTTTTTTGTGCTTAATCAAATTCCGGGTTTTTATAAAAATCTGTGGATTTTAATTTCTTTATCTTTTTTGATCTCAGCATCTTTCTAATTAACGAAAGATCCTTATTTACAGTCACTTTATTTCTATTTCTCATCGTATCAATATTGAGTTCTTAAAAGTTGTATTACGTCCCATGCATCCTCTAGAGCATCATGAGTAACCACCCCATCGATCTTTGCTCTCTGTTTGCAGTCATATAGTGCTGGTAGAGCTTTATCACTTTTCCAATCGGTAAAGAGTACTGCAGGATCGATCATTCTCTGTCTAATCCTGATGAGCTGTTGCCATCTTGGTAATCGGTCAACAAAATGCTTATCGAAGGAAGCAAAATTCTTTCCTGCTACGTTTATAGTAACTGGTTTGGTCTTGGAGTTAATCATAGGGTATATCTTACCATTTTCTCCTCTGACCACATGTTGGTCAAAAATTCCCGGATTAAACTCAACCATACCGTTATCATATAGCCATCTGTAAAATCCCTCGACTAAATCGCTCTCGTGGTAGAATTGCATACCCGTCATCTGAACAATATCGTTTTTCTCGTCCTGATCCTTTGCTGTTTGATACTGGACAATAGCCTCGATTATCTTCTTGTTCATATTCATGGCAAATGGAGATCCAGTTATCTCGTTGTGCAGGATTGCAGCATGAAATTTGGGAATTTCGTCATAAGGAAGCTTTTTTTCAGTGTCCTCAAGAATAGCTCCGAATGAAAGAATCTGGTATCTGTCTTTTTCTAGACCAGTTGTTTCGAGATCGATTGATAAGTAAATCATATTTTTATTTGGGTTTAAAAGTTCTCTTCGAAAATTGAATCAATATCAAATTTATTCAATTCTAATTCATCCACACTGAAATTATCGTTTATCTCCCTCAGTTTATTTTTATTGTACCACCAATCATGATACAAATTCTGATCCTCCTGGGATAAGGACTCCAGTAATTCAAAATCGTACTCCTCCTCATACCTCTTTGCTATCTCCGGGTCTATTGGGCATTCGGAGTTTATTTTTTCTAGACGGGCTTTTCTTTCCTTTAAAAATGCCTTACCAGCTTTATTTGCAGCTTCTTCAGAATCGAATATCCCGAGATTTGTTCTGTAATAATCATCCCAGCTTCCGTAAGATCCACTTAATATGTAAATCTTCGTCATTTTACTCCCAAATATGTTAGTACCTCTTTCCATCCTTGAAATTGATTCTGGCCGAAGTGAATGTGCTCACCCTCGAAATCAGCAACACCGTTGGCGATTCTATCGTCTATTAGGAAATTTCCTTTTACCAATCCCTTATTGTGACAAAGAATTAGTTTCTTTTTAGCCGTGTCACCCAAATACCTTTGTACCCACGATCTTTTTTCTGCCCACGCATCAGGATTACTCCATGGTGGTGTGCTTAGAATATAAGTTTCATATTTTTCCTGGAGTGCGATCCAAGCATCGATAGCTCCTTCGATTGGCTCAAGATCTTTATATGCTTCCGGATGTCTAAAAAGACTGTGTCCTTTTACACCCTTAGCTTCCAATTCCTTAGCTCTCTTATCAAAATCACAGATAACGCCATCCATATCAATAAGAACTATAGGCTTGGTAATCTCGATACTAGCTCTAAGCCAAGGCTCAGGAGAATTTTTCTTGTTCCTAATCGTGCTTAAAGCATTTTCAAGATCAGCTATCTCCATCTTCCAGTGACGGATTTCATAGGCATCTCTAGGATCAGAGTCTGAGCTTTCACTAATGTACTTTTTGAGGGTCTCAATTCTGCTTAGTATTTCTTTCTCGCTCATTTTTTAAAGTAAATTGTTTTAGGAAAATCACCAAACACGAACTTTGTAACATCACATAGCCACATATCCAGTTCGTAATCTATTCCTATATAGTTGTTTAATCTGTACCAAGATCCTTCTCCCATTTCCCAACCTTCGATTCTTCCTGGTTTTATTAGATCAAGCTTACCTGATCCGTCAAAATCAGTGGCTGATAGTGTGACAGCGACTTCATTTTCCCCTTGGGAAAGTATTTCTAAAAAAGAGTCGGCACCGGCGATCATTTCAAGATCGTCCTTGCTTCCTTCCCATTCTGGTAAGTCAACATACCATCTGCCGCTAATTTCTTTATAGAAAACGAAGGTTCTCATTCCTTATCAAAATAACCTGTAATGCCTAGCAAGTATACACAAGCGATTACACCAATTACTATGATACCTACTACTTGTGCTACTGGATGTAAATTTTCCATGTTAGTCGATTTTATTTTCGAGTTTATTAATTTTCGAGAGGTAGATCTCAGAAACCATTTTTCTGTCAGCAGGAAGACCAGCAAATCCTCTCATGATTTCTCCTGTAGAAGAAGCCCCATTCGAGATAAGCTCGTTGATTTTATCTACAATTTCATTCTCAGTCATTTGCTTAGGAAGGTAGCTTTCTATGATAACCAGCTCCTCTTTTGCAAAATCCTTTAGCTGGCCATCTTCCATTTTGCTGATGGTTTCTTTCGAAGCTTTAGCAGCTTGGTTTAGGATGGCAGTCACATCCTCGTCACTCAGATCCTGTACCTTTCTATTTTTTTCACCTAATTCGATACCTCCTTTAATTACGGAAAGTAAATTTTTCTTTAGCATGTCTCTTTCCTTGAAAGCGATCATGTAGTCCGTGTTGATTCTTTTTTTAAGTGTCATCCCTTTTTTTTATTTAGATTCTAAAATTTCCATTAGATAAGCAAACAATGGGAAGTATTCATGCTGAGAGTATCCCTGTGTTTTCCAAACCCCTAGTCTTTCTCCGAAGCTATCGTTTTCAGTTCTGTACATCTCAAACATTCTAGATCCAGTCATTTTTGAATATTGAACATTTGCAATGCGATCGCAGAGTTTAACGAATACAGCACCAGGGGTCTTTACTATTCCCTCGTAATATTTGTTGTTTGCTCTTTCCTTTCTGTTCTTACCCTTCTCGTTGGTAACGGCGTAAATAATTTCAGCAGCTTGATAACCTAAAGCTTCTCTAACATCGTTATAAGAAACCCTTGTATCCTCTATAAGATCATGTCCCCAAGCAGCAATTATTACTGAATCCCTGAATGCTGTCTCACCGTCATTCGAATCCTTAATCAGGTGTATATTTTGTTTGGCAACGTGTGATACCATACGGAGATGGAATTCATACGGCAAATAAGTATCATACATGTGATTAGTTGCTCTGTGCTGGTCTATGCACCAATCGATTTTTTGTCTCGTTTCCATGTGATTTTTATTTGTTATCATAAAGATAATCAAACATCACGGGAGAAAAAAATTAAATGGACTTATTATCCAATAATAAATCTTTTACCTTAAAATAGATCTTAATGGCTTCCAGATCGGCCTTCTCGATATACTCAAGATATCCTGCAAGCGATGTGTAATTTCGGAGCTTTCCTGCATAGAACATGTCGTGCTTGCACCAATCCCCGTAGCTATAGCCAGTGCTAAATGCGTAGAAAGATCTTCCATCGTCAATATCCTTCTGTGTTAGTCCATTGTGAACTACCCTACCTTTAAGTTTATAGTCGGATATTTTACCGACGATAAGACATTTTAAACTTGGATCATAGAATAATCCGCTTTGCCCTTCTTTGAATCCGTTATACTTTGCAACGAAATCGTCTGGAAATAGATCGTATCCTGCCATTAATTTAAGCTTTGAATGTAAAAATTTTTACCTGATCCTTTTACGTACTGAACTGATATTCCGCAGGGAGTTACTAGCTCAACAAACATCGGATTTCCTGTGGAGAGACATATTTCATTTACTGGATTGACAGGTTTAATTGTTACCAGAAGATTTCTCGAGGATCCGAGAATTTTTAAACATGCTCCATCCAGATTTAGGTCCGGATCAACCGTTATTTTTATACAATTTTCTCCAGCAGCTTCTGCTTTAAGATCTTGTAAAAGTGGTTTTTCGTGCATCCTTTATTTTTATATAACTCAAACATATTAAAAACTCCCGGGCATTAAAAAAATTTCTGGGGTTTTTTAATTTTTGGGGGGATATATAGAATAAAAAAATAAAATTATGCCACTAAAACGAGGATCTAGCGGTGAAGACGTTAAAAAACTTCAAGAAAAACTAGGATTAAGTGCGGATGGGGTTTTCGGAGCGGGGACAGAAGCCAAAGTAAAAGAATGGCAAGCAGCTAATGGCTTAACAGCCGATGGTATTGTTGGTTCTGGTACATGGAGTAAAATGTTCGGCGAAGCACCTAAACCAGAAGCAGCGCCAGCAGTAGCAATTCCTAAGATGGAAAACTTAAATTTGGAAGCTCTCAGAGGACACGTTCCTGATGCAGTTTTATCCCAAATTCCAGACACTGCAAAGAAATTTAATATCACAAACAATCTAAGATTGGCTCATTTCTTAGCTCAGTGTGGTCACGAGTCTGGAGGATTTAGAGCGGTTAGCGAAAATCTCAACTATTCTGCTGATGGATTAAAGAAAATCTTTGGAAAATACTTTCCGGGTAATCTTAATGAATCATACGCTCGCCAACCTGAGAAGATAGCTTCCAGAGTTTACGCATCTAGAATGGGTAACGGTGATGAAGCATCTAAAGAAGGCTTCAAATTCAGAGGTAGGGGATACATCCAATTGACAGGAAAATCAAACTACACAAATTTCACAAAATTTATCGGTGAGGATTGTGTTGCAAATCCAGATCTGGTTGCTACTAAATACCCTTTAGCTTCAGCAGCATTCTTTTTTGATTCAAATAAACTTTGGGCTATTTGCGATAGGGGAGCTGATGATGCAACTGTTACTGCAGTTACTAAGAGAGTGAATGGGGGAACAATCGGATTAGCTGATAGAATTAAACACTTTAAGGAATATTACAAAGCTCTTAGCTCGTAATACCTACTAAGAACCCAAAAACCAAAACAACCAAAACAAACATTTTTAGACCATGAAAAACAAAATTATTTTAGCACTGCTTTTAAGCTTGCTTTCGTTAACAACGGACCACCTTTTTGCACAGGCTGTTCCGGTAGCTCCATCCAATGGATTATGGGGTATTATCGATGCTCAATATCAGATAGGAACATCAGCTCAAGGAACTACAAACGCTAAGATCACTCTACAAAACACAACACTTACAAAATTTGCGGGTGTTCAATTTAGAGTTTTTTACGATAATGTAGCTTTCACAAATGCTACTGTGTCTTTGATCGGATCTCCGACAAACTTGGACCTACAGTACATAACAAACACAGCAAACGGTCACATTACCATAACTTTAGTTTATACCGGTTCGAGTGCTACTTATACTATACCAAACGGTGAGAGGTTCTTAATAACATTTACTCATGCACCAGCAGCTACTTTTAATAACTTAGTTTCCATATCCAACTTGACATGGTCAGGAGCTCAGACTTTTACTCCGTATGCTGCTAAACAGGACGGTATGGATACCACACTAAGTGTACACAATTATGGCGGTGTATTTACCCCAGTAAACTTTGCTTACCATGGAACATTTACCAACGTAACAGGAACTCCGGCTAAGAACTTAACATTAGCTTTACAGAGAAGACCATTAGGCGGTAACACATGGGCACAACACTCAACATACGTTACAGACATAAACGGTGACTTCGCTATATCTGTTCCACTAGATACAACCTATTGGGACGTAAGATTAGCAGTACAAGGTGATTCAATGGCAGTAGGTAACATCATCTCAACTGCGGATGCTCAGCTAATAAACCAATGGGTATTAGGTAACGGTACTATGACAGGATTCGATTACTATGCAGCAGATGTTAATGGATCAAACAACGTAACAATATCCGACGCATGGGGAGTATTTGGTAGAATCTCAGGAAGATTCAACGTTTGGCCAAATAACACTAAAGACGTTAAATTCTTTACTCAATCAGAATATAACACGATCAACGGATCTTCAACTAACTACACTGCATCAATAGCAGGAACAACAAACTTCACATTTGAAATTTTACCAGGTCAACCTGATTCAGTAGTTTATTATGTGGCCGTACCAGGAGATGCTAACGGGACTGGTTATAATATGGCTCGTGTGACACCAATTGAAGTATTGGTAGGTCCTGCACCAGGTCTGGAAAATCAAATATACAATGTAATCGATACCAAAGTAGAATATGATTTCCCAACTTCATCCATAGAAGTTAACGTGCCTCATCTATCAGTACAGGAGGGCAACTTAGTAAATATACCAGTTAAAGTATTGACTAACGGTATCGAAATAAGCTCATTGCAATTCGGTCTAAAATATAATGAGGATCTACTTTCATTTAAAGGAGTATACTCATCATCTGCTGCAATGCAATGGTTAACATACGTAAACCCAAATGATGGAGAAATAGATTGGGGTGGATATGATCTTACTAACAATCAGAACACAATAAAAAATGGAGATGAAGTTGTTACACTACAATTCGTAGCACTTCAACCTCAGAATTTATGGGACGAGAGTCCATTATACACTACTAGAAAATTCGCAGGTATATCTCCAACTTCTAAAGACCTAACCCTAACACCAACTAACGGAATATTGCAAGTATTAAAGATAACCAACGGACAAATAATAGACTCTAACTCTATGCTAGTCTATCCTAACCCATTTGAAAAAGATGTTACTATAACATTCAGATTAGCAGAAACATCTAATGCTTCATTATACGTATCCGATATTCAAGGCAGGAGAGTAGCTACAATATTAACAGGTCAAGTACCAAACGGACAATTTTCATACTATACTGATCTTGGTAAATTACAGCCAGGATTATATTTCGTAACTCTAAGCTCAGAGAACGAAACCCCTATAGTAGAAAAGATAGCTAAAATAAAATAAAACAAAATGAGTGAAGAAACAAATGCACCTGAGACCAATGATGGAACTTGGTCAGGATTAAGAAAGAAGATTATCGGAACATTAACTACAGTTATTGCAGGAGGTGGAGTATGGGTAAGTACTATGCTTTTTGGTGGTGGTAACGATGAGCCAAAAGAAGAAACAAAAACGGAACAACAAGCACCAGCTGGTCAAGCTCCTGTTATCGTTAATGTTCAACAAAATCAGGAGAACAAACAAAAAGTTGAAAATGGTGGAAATACAGTAATTCGTGAAAGAGTTATTGAAAAACCAGCAGCACAAACTCAGCCAGCACAAGCTCAGCCTAAGAAGGAAGAGGAATCCTGGTAATCAAAAAATAAAATAAAACAAAGAACCAAATGAAAAACATTTTTAACACAAAAAGCGAATACGTTAAAGTCGAAGACAAAAACAGATTCTATTACATGCTTCAACAAATGCAAGCTAATAGATGGAGAATTACAGCAATCGTATTGGGATTATTTTTCTTCATAATCCTTGGCATCAATGCAGGAGTTTTTATAGGAACAACAGTTAATGAGGATTGGAAAGAAATGCTTCTTATCCTTTTAGGTGCTTTCGTAGGGAATTTAAATAAAGTTGTAGATTACTGGTTTAACTCTGAGGATAGAGATAAAATGCTAATTCAAAAAGTTGACGAAGAGGATGGAGTAGCACTTTCTAATGTATCTGAACCTTCCGCTGAAAAAAAAACTAATATCGTAGAGGAACCGGTATCGGAATATGCCGCTCCAGTAGAAGAAGAGATCACACAGGAAGTAGCTACTGAGGAATTTCAAAAGGTTGAGATAGACGAAGATGGTGATGGCTTAAATGACGGATACGATACCGATGGAGATGGAAACATAGATGAATATTTCGAGCACAGGAACTGTGAGCATGTTTGGGGAGACGCAGACGGAGATGGTTTCGAAGAATGTCAAGAATGTGGATTACTAAGAAACCAAATAGAAGAATAAGCATGAAGAATATAATATCAATATCCATAATATTAAGCTTATTTAGTTGCAAAACTTTACAGGCCCAGCCCCCTCAGAATGGAGGGGGCATAGGTTCTGTTAAAACAGAGCAGTATGTCGCAGATTTCGAAAAGAAGCAATCAATAGATTCAGTTGCTGATTATGATGGATCTGTCCAAGTTCCTATCCAGCTATTAAAAATAGGCATCAACGAGGAATTATATGAGCTATATCCCGAATTAAAAGACAAAAGGGTAGGTCTTGGTGTAACCAACATTGTTATAGAGTACTTGGAATACACTAATAGATTCATATTCACGGAGGAAAAAGAGGAGATCAAACAAAGAATGATTGCACAGGATAAAGCTTCAGACAAAGGTGTTTCTTCGAATAAAATAGAAGTTAAAGGAAATGTCGTTCTGGCTAAGTACTTTGTTTATATAGAAGTTTATGACTTTAGCGTATCTGAAGATGAGATAGTTAAAGTAAACGGACAGCAAACAGTAAATCAAACTACCAGATTAGGATTACAAATTAAGTTTGTTGACGCGGAGACAAGCCAGGTTATCGTTGGATCTGGTCTTGGAGAAGCGGTAACGATCAAGACATCTTCGATACTAGGCGATATTAGCGATGACGTAAAATTCAACCAGTCTACTGTGGGTATATCCACAAAGAAAGCTCTAGAAACTGCTTCATCGAGAGTTGTGACTAGGCTTATATCAAAAGGTGTATTTCCGAAGTGAGAATAAGAATCTGTATATCTTTGTTTTTTCTGGTGTTCGCTTTTTTAAAAGCGAATGCTCAAACTTATAATTATTCCTACACCGATCCATGCACGGGAAACGTTAAAACCTTGATAGTTCCTATCAATGGATCAGTTACTGTTGGTTATTATGGATTTGTTGAAAATTTTACCCAACAGGACTTTACAAACGGAAATTTCGAAGCTTGGACTAATAACGTCTTCTCCCAATATACAGGATCTCCCTGTTCGGAGATAATTGGGCTTAGTGGTCAGATAAACATGGCTCAGGATGTTGCTCTTAATACTATAGGTATAATCAACTCTCTTTCATCATTGATGGACTTATCCAATGGATCTACAGATTTTCTAAGCGGAACTTTAACATCAGCAACCAATTCATCAAATACTCAGGAAAAAAAAGATAAGAATAACAAGGGAGGGAATAGTGAAAGTTCATCCCCTTCGAATAATGCGGGCAACTCCAACAATAACACAAACAACAACGGAGGATCAAATACAAATCAGGTGGGAGGTTCCAATAGTACCGCAGCAAATAATCAAAATGTAACAAATGGAACAGGTAACCCTAATGGAGGAGGTCAAACCAATACTGGATCAAATGAAGGAGGTTCAAACAGCGGAGGAACTGGAACCCCTGGTTCAAATGCTGGAAATGAAGGTCAGACATCAACAGGAAGCACTGCAACTCAAGGTGGATCAAATGAAAATGGAAATTCACAGGCTTCGACGTCTGTAACTAATCAAAATTCAAATATCAATGAAAATAATATCAATAGTACTGTCAATAGTAATCCTAACAGCCCTAGCGGGAATGGCAATTCTGAGTCTGGTAATAACGGACAAGAAACCCAAGGACAAACAAATCAAGGAACGGTAAGCGGTACTACTGATCCTAGCGGTTCTTCCGGAAATAACACATCAGGTGCATCAAGCTCCGGGTCTACTGGCGAAAATGGTAACTCTCCAGGATCTGAGGAAACAGCAAAACCACAGGAAGAGAAAGGAGGACAAACTAACATCACTCAAGGTGCGACAAAGACAGTAAATCAAAATAGGGAAGGTGGGAGTCCTACTGTAATAGCTTCAAGCGATTTCGTTGGATTCAATTTTCAAAATTCCGAAGTTAAAACTGGTCTAAAGCTAACCGGGGGATATCATAATATGAGATGGGACGGAGGGACTGCAAGAGGTGGTTTATTAGATTATGTCTCTGCACAGAAAGGTCCAAATCTAACAGCATACCATGCATGGATAAAAAAGAAAAGTGTAGGACTTTTATCTGGAACACTATCTGTTGGATTTGAGGGTAGAGGATCTATTTACGGAACACTGGCTGGAGGTCAAATGCTCATGTTCCCTAAAATACCACATTTAAAGGCTGTTTATATGGGAACCATATCATACGGTCAGGTTTATAAAACGCCATTTCTAGGTTCTGCTTTAATTGCCGGTGGTATGTATGATCTAAAGTTTGGGAGAAGAATTGATATGAAGATCATGGCATTATTTGTTTATTCTCCTTACGTAAGTTACTATAATGACTTAGTTCTAAAGTCTCCCTATGTTATACTTCCGAGTCTGGGAACGAATATAAATATAACTAAAAGATTTAAGTTTAATATAAACGCAGGGGGAGCTTGGGCTATAAATGTAAACACCTTAAATTATACAATAACATGTGGAACAAGATTATTAGTTGGTCAATAGGGTTCTTTACGGTTTTTTCACTTAGTGCACAGACTGTGGTAAGTCCTACCGCAACATCCTATCCGCAAAGTACTACTAACCAAGTTGTAAGTGGGTTTTCTGTAAATGGATTTAATCCAGCATCAACCCTCTTAATTACTATAGGTTTAGTGAATCCTCCTTCGGGTACAACTTTACGATTGAATACTACCGCTGGGGTAACCGCTAGTACAGGTTATTCACTCACAGCAAATTTCACAAGAATTAGTTTTACTGGAACTATGACAAATGTGAATAATGTTCTATCATCTTTAAGATTAAATACGGGATCCGTCCCGGGTAATGTTTATATCGCTGTTACTGCAACTGAAAATCCTGTGGGATATTTTTATCTGCCTTCAAACGGACACTTCTATAGACCAATATCTGCCGGTACAACTTATACTGGTGCTAGGTCCGCAGCACTAGCAACTACGTTTAAAGGACAACAAGGCTACTTAGTTACAATAACATCATCTGATGAGGATGCGTTCGTTTTCAATAATGTGCCACAGACGAATATATGGTTTGCTCTTACCGATGAAGCGGTAGAAGGTCAGTGGAGAATTGATGCTGGGCCCGAAGCAGGAACTCTTATTAAAACAGCAAATGGACAATTTACAGGAAACATTGCTGGTCAATATAATAATTGGGCACCAGGAGAACCTAACAACTCAGGTAATGAAGATTACGCAGTAACTAAATGGAATGGATCTCAATGGAATGACTTGCCAAACGGTTTTAGTTGTGCATACGTTATAGAATATGGAACATGGACAGATCCAGCCAACCAAACATTTACAGATTTTTTCACAGGATTTGTTACTCACCAAATATCATGTAGTCCTGCAACTTCACCATCAGCACCCACAGGTACTAATGGAAGTAGGATGAATGCGGGAACGGTTGTTATATCTGCAACACCACCCTCAGGTTCTACTGTTGATTGGTACGCTAACTCAGTTGGAGGAAATGTTATATCGGGAGGTTTGGGAGTCACAACATATACAACCCCAAGTATCTCAAATACAACTACATATTTTGCTCAGTCAAGAAATACTACAAATGGGTGTGTTAGTTCAACAAGAACTGCAGTTGTTGCAACAGTAAATTACCCGATACCTTTTGTTCATTCGGGTTTTATTTACGGTGCCGAAGGGGTTGGTATACCTAATATTTCTATAAAGTTATTTAGGAAATTGAATTCTGAAACTAATTACACATTACATGGAACATATATAACAGCAAGCAATGGACAATTTAGTATAACAACTACCTTAGATATTTCCTTATATAATTTTCAATTAGTGATCGATAATATAACGGTAAACAATCCAAATGCTAGTGATGCTCAATTCTTCAATCAAAAGATTTTAACACAGGGATTTAGTTCTAAAGATTACTATAGGTTAAATACTAACGGTAATAATATTTTAACGATATCCGATGTTTATGAGGTTTATCAGAAAACATATAACGTCCCTTGGGAATCAGGGGTACCAACATATAGATTGTTTAATCAAGCAGAATGGAATGTAATTAATTCCTCTTCTGGTGATTTAAGAACAACCTACCCTGGGGTTCAGGGATTAACAATACAAAGTCCCACAAACAACGGGACATCAAACATTTATTTAATAAGAACAGGTTATGCGAATTAAGTTATTATTTTTATTTTTATTCCCACTATTCGGTTTCGCTCAGAAAACATTAAGGGATTCCATATACATCAAAACAGACATGTTTGAGATTGTATATTCAGAGAAACTACAACAACCGAAATTTATCAGATATACCGTACAGTGCCCGAATGGATCTGCGCCAAGAACAGGGATGGACTTTTATGTCTGTGATTCTATTGTGACGTCCGATAATAAAGATTATGAGGGAAATCCCTATGATAAGGGACATCTTGCCCCGGCAGCAGATTTTAACTGTACCAAGGAGATGTTATTCAGAACTTTCACATATTTAAATTGCTCACTCCAGCAAGAGAATCTAAATAGAACTACATGGAGGTTATTGGAAGCAAGGGAAAGAGAATTAGCGAAAACAAACAAATCCGTTGTGGTTGAGATCAGATGTGTATATACAGCCAAGTCAATAGTACTTCCAACAGGTGCAACAGTTCCTGACGGATATTACAAAACAATAAGATATGGAGATAAAGTTGAAAGATATTATTTCAAGAATGAAAAGCCAGCATCTACAGATTACAATAAATATCTAATAAAATGAAAAATGTGATTTTACTTTTCGGACTAACCTTATTTAGTCTGAACCTACAAGCTCAGCAGTGTGTTTATGTTGATTCTGTTTATAATACTGCAAAACTAAAGGAGATGGGAAACAGAGACATCCGATTTGGAATAAGACAAATTGTTGAAGATGAGGTTTCTCAAAAGTTTTGCTTATCTGATGATGGAAACGGCATTGACGTCGAGGTGTTTTACTTTGGATTACCTAAGACCACAATCAGAGTGGTTGGTGTGGAAAAAACAGAATCGATTACCCAAGTTGGTGTTAGGTTATACTATAACGGGAAATGCTACGAAGGTATAGGTGAATCCGAAACGGAGATTAGAGCGATCATGATTGAGGTTAAAGAAGGGGGAATCCCATTCGAAAAAATGACCGTGTCCTCGGCTCTAAAAAAAGCAATACATGAAGCAGTAATGAAACTATGAAGAATGTAATTATAACCATACTATTCTCTCTTTCGCTCACGTATTCTTTTGGTCAAATTAAAGTGGCAGACGTCGGAGATGGATGGAAAGATAAAGTGGATAGCGCTATCAGTATTATCAAAAAATATGATCTCGAAAAGTATAATATGCTGTTGGAAACCTGTCAGTCAATAGGATACTGGAATGGTGGATTTTCAACCACTGAGGGTGACACCATGATAACCATATCCGTTAATGATATAAAAGGATCTAATATTTACAATATAGCAGCTATTTTAGTGCATGAATCCATGCACCTATACATCAAACAGCTATGCTCTAAATTAGATCCTAGAAACGAAGAAGTTCTCTGTTATACTTACGAGCTTCACTTTCTAAATAAAATACCCGGCGTAGATCCATGGCTAATTCAAAATGCTCTAAAAATGATAGAGTATTACAAAAATTAGGTCAAAAAAAGATAAATATACGGGATCATAAATCCTACTAAAAATAAGAAAAATGAAATATGAGTTACACAAGGGAACAGATTGAAAAAGCCGTTAATAGCAAAGGCTATAAATGGTTCGAAGACGCTTCAAATAAGACCTATGACGTAAACATTGTTGGAGTTAGAAATAACGCTCCTAGTGTTGCGGATAAGGTAACAAACGTTTTCGATGACCATTTAACTATATCTTATAAGGATGAGTCTGGGAATTGGCAATTTTTCTGCTGGGCAGGTACATGCGATCCTGGTAAAAAAGGTGTGATGGAATTCCACAATAAAAAAGGTGTTGCTAGATTAGTTCCTGGACAATACCGAGGTGTTTGGATGATCGATAAGCACCAGGGTAAATATGAAGCTCTTTGCCAAAGAAAGGGTAATGTTACTGTATGGAGAGATGCAAATAGAGATATGCTCTATGAAGAGAAAGTAACGGAAACTGGTATGTTCGGTATTAATATCCATAAAGCTGGACAAGATTCAATGTGGGTAGAAAACTGGAGCGAAGGATGCCAGGTTTTTAAAAGAGTTAAAGATTTTGATCAATTCATGTCAATATGTAAAAAAGCTGCTAAGATACACGGTAACGCTTTTTCTTACACTCTAATAGAGTCAACTGACATAGCTTAAAAATAACAAACCAAAAAATGGCAAAGGCAAAAGTACAATCGACTAATAACTTCACTAAGAAAAACAGAAGCTCCTGTGATCGACACGCTAAGAGCAAAACATCTAACAATAAAAGGTCCAAGAAATACGTAAAAGGATACAGAGGACAAGGAAAATAAAAAAATCCCGAAGCTATTAATAACTTCGGGATTTTTTGTGTTTCTTATTATTCTTAGTTATTGAGTATCATCTCATTGATTTTTTCCTCCATGAACGCCTTGTTCTTTAACCCGGAGGCTCTATCCTTTTCTACACCATCCTTAATAAAAACAAGAGTAGGTATACTTCTAATATTGTACTTCTTGGCAAGTTCCGGATCAGAGTCAACATTAACTTTTCTGATGGTAACTCCAGATTCATTTCCCTCAGGAAATTCTTTTTGCATTGATTCAATCATAGGAGACATTGCCTTGCAAGGTCCACACCATTCAGCGTAAAAATCGATAATTTCTATATTCATGTTATTTGTATTTTTTAGCTAGAGCATTGGCAGATTCTAAATCCTCTACTCCAAATTTTTGTGCCTGTGTTAAATATCCTCCATCTGCGAATTTCTTTGGTCTATTCTTAGCCATCGAATTCCAGTTGTTGTATTGTGTTGTGTATTTCCAGATAGCTTCCGGTGTGTTTAATGAAGGATTGACCTTGGTGTCATATAGATACCCACCAACATTACCCCCAGTTCTATCAGCTCCGTGGGCACAGTGTATGAGTGTATTTCCCTTCGCTAGAAGCTCGTTTACTTTCGCTTGATCGTTAACTGATGATAACCTATGGAATTCGCATCCTATCTCCTTACACAAAGCCTTTTCTTGCTCTACGGTCACCGGTTTGTTCAGTATGTGATGTCTCGCATCCTTACCGTCTCCGTTTAATCTAATTACTCTTTTGATGCCGTATTTAATGTACATGTTCTTCATGTGCTTCATAGGTAACTGTGCACTCCTATAATTGCTATCCTTTCCGTCAGGGATTAAGTGGAAATTGAATTCCTTGGATATCTTAGGATCCAATTTTTCCGGGTCAGCTCCTTTTTCTAAAGGTAGAATAACCTGATCTAAATCATCCTGAGTGTTAGAACTCGTACTTGTACTTGTACTAGTATTTGTGCTAGTCCCTGTATTCTTAACGGTTCTCTTAGGAGCTTTATCTGTTCTAGAAGTTGGATTTTCCGTGTCTAAGATGTCTATGGAGGATTGATATGGTGGCTTAAAATCTTTACCTGTTATTTCATACCATCTAGTTTGATCGTCTCTCTTTGCCATCCAGTGATCATTCTCTACCTTGTATTTATAAGGGTCGCCTTTTCTAGATATGATTCCACCTATAACGTTGGAGGATCCGGTAGAATACTGTTGGCTATCTTCTCCCTGACCGGATGATGTAGTAGCATATGAAACTTCGGATGAAACAACTTTACCTGGTGTACTTATTAAGCGATCTACTTCAGCACCGATTTTAGCCAAGACTGGTCTATTGGTGTGAGCTTCCTTATCGGTTGCTGTATATCCCTTTGCCGGATAAACTATGATAGCTCCCGCCTTTTCAAATTCCTTGTAATAGTCCTTAACCTGTGCTTCAGTCACATTCTTATTTCCTCCCCATCCCCATGTTCCTTGTAATTGGAGAAACCTAGCATTAGGGAATACCCTCTTGAGTTCAGTATAAAGGCCTTTAATATCGTCTCTCTTATTAAATCCTCCATTTGTTCCTATGTTGATAACGACATTCTGAATTCTAGGAGAGATTGGATATTTAGAAACTGCATCCTTCAGCCATTTAACACCCTTTCCTCCCTTCCAAAGAGAACTTTCTCCTTGCTGCTCGGATAGAAGACTAGCATTTTTGATATTTAAAGCCATTAGAGGAGATCCTGAATCCCCTATAATGATATTGGTAGCATTGGGATTTACTGATTCGTTAATGGATGAAAATGTGCTGAATGATATGATATTTTCCATACTATTATATATCCCACCAAGAATATCCGATGTATGGATTATGATAGATATCCTATTATTTTATCCTTAAGACCTGATTGTTTTATACCTTCTCTGTATGATCTTTTACAGTGAACGAAATTATCTAGACCCCATACATCTCTCTTCGACATATCCAGATCATCAAGAGCAACCCAATGTGTCACTTCTGGGTGTGTTTCTAACCAGTAATTTATCTCATAACTTCTCTCTATTTCAAGAGAATCTTCCCTAGTGTATTCTAGGAAAGACGGAATCTTTTTTTCTTTGAGTAAAGCGGAGAAGAAGGGGGTAGTATCTATAGGGAGTTTGATACCTCTGGTTCGATACATTTCCTGTATTTGTTCCAGAGTTCCCCATCTTTTCCAATCTGAAGAAATCACTATGTCACACCCGGTAACATCTATGATTTCATTTAGAACTTTAACTGCTTTTCTGTCAAAGTTATCCATTCTTATGTCCATAGGGGTTTCTGGATTACTGTCGTATCCTTTTTTCTTATATCTACTTCCCCATTGATCACATAAACAGATAACGCCATCGTGATCCAGAAATAATATCTTTTTCCCCTCCATGGTTATTAAACTAGTGATTCCGTAGTCACTCTTTCTTGAGGCATCATCAATCTAAGATAATCCTTATCTTGGGTAAAGATTGGTGTCTCTGGATCAGCTTCCCATTTACTTCTCTTGAAAGTATCGGCTTCTCCTAGAGCTCGAGTTTTGCCATCCATGATAGGCTCAGTTTTTCTGTAGTAAACATGCTCCACCTTACGGATAAGACTTCCTCTTTTTTCACGGGGAGTAAAGTCATTCCAGTTAATCCCTTTTTCCAACATTAGCATATCTTGCATCTGATTGGTTTTCTTACCGTGCAACTCCTTTGAAGAAAAATAAGCTTGAGCAACAGAAGATATTGAGTTTCTAGTTGCATCTTGTTGTCTCCAAATAAAGTAGTTAAGAACTTCTTCTTGGTAAGGAATCTGAAATACCCGGGCATCGAACATCGCAAGTTTAAATTTTTCTAAGTCATCAGAATCTAAATAACCCTCAACGTCATTTCCGTCCCAGCAGGATCTTACCATTCTCAATTGGTTGAACTTTGCAGTTGCCAATGAAGCGGCGATACTTGCCATTTTCTGTAAGTTTCCGTCAAACCAAGCATGTGTTGAGATGTCATCGTAATCAGTGATGAGAATTGAAATCTCATCTGATTGAACGTATCCAAATTTTGCTCCTTGGATATTCTGACACAAGTACTCGGTTGTCTTGTTCATGTCTTCCATCAAACCTTCATCAAATGGACGTTTAAGTCCTTTAGTGTAGGTGTGGAATGCCTTTCCGTCGATGCGGATGATTGTGTTGGTGCGACGTGCCAACTTGAAACGTGATCGGTCTTCGTAAAAGTCCTTCATTCTGTCGCCTAGTGCATCTTTCATTTTGCTTTTATTTTTTTATTCTTTCCTCTAGATCATCATAGACTAGGTTTGAGTAAGTCATATGTAAATCCCCATCCTCGTCATCCGAAAGATCTATGATAAAATCATCTACCATGTTATTTAAGATCTCTTCGCGGATCTCATTTAAATTCTCATAAGTAAGCTCTGGGTAAAAGTCCAGTGCTTCCTCAATGTGTTTTTTCTGATTTCTGTTAAGTTCCATGTTAATTACCGCTAAATCCTACTTTCTTCTGTCCCTTTCCTCTTGGCTTTGTTTCCAGACCTTTAAGATGATTTATTGCCTGCTCGTATGGTGTTTCTAAAACCTTAACCGAGATTAGAAGTTCTTTTAGATGCGAGAGAGACATTCCTTCAGTATCGCGGATCCATAATTCAACTTCCTCTTTTTCCATCTCACCTTCAGTTTTTCTTTCCAGATAGGATTTTCTAACTTCTTCCGATGGAGGTGATACGTAGTATCTTCTATCGAATCGGGATGGTCTGTTGGTTATTCTTTCCTCCAGTTTCTCAGGATAGTTTGTTGTTGCAATATAAACAACGTTCTCAGTTTGCTTAATACCATCCAACATGTTCAGCAGCTGTGAAGTTACAAAATTTCCTTCCGAAGCTATCGAATCTATATCCTCCAAAATAACTATGATCGGTCTTACTGGTTCTATTTGTCGTAGTTTATCTACGAGAGAGATGTACCCTCTAACAGTGTCCTCGTCTTTTAGATTAACGACCAATCCGCCCAAATCACTAATAATGTGTTTCATGCAAAGCTGAAGTATTCCGGATTTACCACATCCAGGATCACCGTATAGCAAGATTCCTCTTTTGTGTAAGATTCCAAATTTTTTGTACTCTAAACCCTTCTGCCAGAACTTCTTTAAATCCTCAAGGATCTCATTTATCTCCGGAGTTGGTAACTCGAATAACTCGTCGGTGTTAACTGTCATTCTCATTAGAGTCCATTCACCCATTCTGTTGTTATATGCAGGTTCATAAAGACCCGGGGATAATATGTCTAGTGTTTTGCTCGAAGGACAGAAACTACCATCTCCTACTATAGACCACTGTACAAAGTCTGATTTAACATCTTTATTCTCATCCTCTGGAGAAATGTATTGATTTGAAGAGATTTGTGTTTCACCCATTTTTTCCATAACTTTGATAATTGTTTTAATAGTTCTTGCTTTTCTCATTGATTTACGATTAACCTATTTTTTACCCCTTTTCGATCTTCTATTTCTAGCTGATATATCGGATTCTAAACCATCAATAGACTTTCTTCTGTCTATGAAATCCTGAGACATAAAAACTATCGTGGGATTGGTGCCATTCCATCTAGGATCCATGTGCCATGACAAATAGATGTTACGTGTCAGCGAATCTTCTGCAGATAAGTACAGTGTATCCCTTTGTGGTGTAGCATAAGCAAAATCAGCATACTTGTGTTTGGGTTCCTGATCTTTAACTTCCTTCTGTGAAAGACAAGTTAATGATAGCATAATAAGAGACAGAGACAAATAGATTTTTTTCATACCTTTTTTTTTAATTTCTTTTATTCCTTTTTGAGTTAATCTTATCTCCGCTTTCTTTAATTGTTTCCCATAGAGAAGGATCTGTTTCTTCGTTTTTTTGAATTCTTGAATAATTTTTTTCTAAAAACATCCAAGTTGACCTAACGTCATAACATATCGGATCTCCATTTTCGTCCCAGGCTCCAATTCCAATCTCCCCACCGCGTATCTTTCCTACGCTGGCTGTTTTTCCGTCAATCTCTCTAGAGGATCCTAAAATTGGGAGTGAGCTCCAATCTTTTCTGCCAAAATCATTCTCGCAACAAAACCAAGAAAACCAGTCATATCCGGGCTCTCCGTATATCTCTCTCACGAGATCATCTATTATTCTATGGATATCGTCGTTGAAATCAATTAGATCTATTTTTAGCTCGTAAGCCTTATTTACTTTGTCTGAGTTACTTTTTAGCCTCTCTATAATTTTTGAAAATTTCTCGAACGTCATCCTGATCGGTTTGGACCTAAAGATAATCAAAAGAAACGACAAAAAAAAATTGCCGATATATAAAATTATGACGAGACCAAGTAAAGAATACCTGGACTATATTTCCAAGAGATTGGAGGCAATGAATCCTGGGGTAAATCAGATAAATGGACCTAGCTGCCAAGAGCCATTTTCAATGCCATCGTTCATGAATCAGATGGGACAAACAGCATTGCATTATCTTAATAATAAGAAAGAGGTTATTATAGAACCAGACCCATTATTTCCGAATAGAAACTAAAGGACTAGTTATATTGAGCAGATATTGATTCTGCGATTAGCTTCTTGTATTTTGTTGTTGACCAACCATGGTCTCTATTTAAATACTGGATAGGTATATCCAAGTCATCCCCAGTGAACGATTTACCTACATAATCATCTCCTAAAAATCTAACATGGAATACGTTCATTCTAAATCCGGTACTGATTATATCATGGAGATCTTTCTCAAGCTTATAAACCATCACCCCATCCACGTTACTCAGTGCTTTTAGCATCCTCATTCTGTCTATTACCGGTAGAATTGGTTTCATCTTTTCTGGTCTTTCAACGCTTGGATCCTCGTGTAATAAAACCACTAGTGAATCACAATGCTCCTTACACTGTTCAAACATGTGGATGTATCCAGGATGGATCACATCAAAATTTCCTGCTATTATTCCTGTCTTCATTTATTGAGTAATAATATTTTACTTAGTCTAACTAAAGTAGATATTGGTGAGTTTTGTAAAACCGATTTTGACACTGCCTTTGCAGTATTAAGTGATACTTCCTTAGCCTTCCCGATTTTAATCTTATTGATTGTGCTTTCTAATTTTGAACTAGTCTTTTTTGGAACCTGAACGACCTGATTTTTTATTTTACCGGTCTTTATGTTTTTTCCTTCTTCAGAGCCAGAATTAGAATGTTGACCAGGTAATCCAAAATTTCCTGATGTTCCAAGATTCCCAGGAATTCCTGATATCCCAGGCTGGCCTGATTGATCTATCACATTATTTATTGTGTAGTTTCCGTGATAGAAATCTTCATACGAAATTAAAAGTCCCTCTGTTACCGATCCATTCTTCGAAGCGTCGAAGTATTTTGGATTTATCATTCTAGCCATTTTTATATTTAAAGTTAATTACTTAATGGTATTTTTATCGTCGGGTGAGGATCATATCCCACAATTTTAAAATCGCTGTGCGATAGATCATTTATTAGATGATCAATCGGAGTTTTTGTTTCATTGGAAGCTAAAGAATAATTTAGAAATGGATCGTTGTTAATCTCAAGAGATGGCAAATTTCTAGGCTCTCTAGATAGTTGTTCTTTAACACCATCTATTTGATTTTGGTAGATGTGCGCATCACCCAAACTAGCAATCAATTCATCAGGAACCATATTAACTATTTTACCGATTATTTCTAACAGTAAAGCATAAGAAGCGATATTGAATGGTAAACCTAGCGGAACATCATTTGATCTCATATTAAACATTAAAGAGATTGCTCTGGTTGGGATATTAGCTCTATCCCAAGATTCTACTGTGATTGGTGAGATAAATTCTGAAGGGTGATTTGCTAATTTTATCCTCTCTTTCAAACTCAATTCTCTTGTATAAATTTGAAATCCATAATGACATGGTGGAAGAATAGAAAGATGTAGTTCGGTAGGATTCCATGCGGTTAACATAATCCTTCTGGAATCTGGATTATTCTTAAGTGTTTCTATTATCTGTGATATCTGATCAATAGGAGGATATGCAAAATACACAGACCCATCATGATATTCCTCGACTTGTCCGAAAGATCTCCATTGTTTTCCGTAGATCGGACCTAGATCACCCCATTTCTTAGCAAACTCATCATCTGTTTTGATTTTGTCGATGAATTCTTCTTGAGTAAAAGAACGCTTTACTTGTTCATCCTCATAAAATTCGTGACCATCTTTATAAGCGGTACAGTAATTCTTATAAGCATCTCCGTCCCAAATATGACAATTGTTATCAACAAGGAATTTGATGTTCGTATCACCACGAAGGAACCATAATAACTCGGTTACTATTCCTTTCCAGTACATCTTTTTTGTGGTGAGCAAAGGAAATCCTTCGGACATCTTATGCCTGATTTGTCTGCCAAACACAGATATTGTACCAGTCCCTGTTCTGTCATTCTTTGCTACTCCATTATCCAATATGTCTTGAAGTAGTGATTGGTATTGTTTATCTAGGCTATTCATAAATTTCAATTTTTTCGTTGTTGTATGTTAATGTGATTAGTTTGGTTGGAATATTTCGTTCATCTAAACAATCTTTGATCTTTTTTCTTCTAACATTTTTGAAGCTTTGGACTTCCTGATAAATCAACCTTTGCTCATTTTGAATAAGAGTATTCAGCCTTTCCTTTTCACTCAACTCCCGTTCTTCAATCTTCAATCCCCACTTTTCAGAGAACGATGCGTCATGGGTACAAAGCCCAATAAACATTTCTCTATCGGGTTTTCTGTATGTTGCCCTTCCGTCAACTCTCTGAACCAATAAACATAATCCTATCGAATTGTCTTTCTCATACTCATTAGAATATAATTTGTAAGCACCATCAATTATCTCTTCGTATCTTTCTTTGCTCATTTTTTTCATCTATATACGGTTGGTCTGGAAGAACCATTGAGTTTTTGACTTAATAGTGTCTTCTTGAAACATTTAACGAATTCTTCTTTTATGTCCTCGACAACATTATCAACCCCCCATACCATTACGTCTTTCTTAACTCTATCTTTCCAATGATAGTTTTTGGGATAGGTGTATAGAAGAAAGTCCTCCATTTCTTCCATAGTAAATGAAAGCTCAATTTTAATTTGTTCGCTCATATTTTTCCTATTAAAAAGTAATTACCAGCTATCAACATCAGTTAAATCCAATTCAACTTTTGCAAGCTCACTAAAAACGGAAATTCCTAAACCGATTCCCGTTGGAGTTATTGTCCAGGTGAATGTTCCGTACTCTCCATGTAATGCTTTGATGTGGGATTTCCACACATCATACTGTTTTTGCTGTTTGTCATTCAATTCAAATGACAACGAATAGTTTTTTTTCTTACCTTCCATTATTTCAGTTTATCAAAATGGTCCTCATCCAAATCCAATTTCCTCAGCTCATTCTGGAAATGGGGATCATGCTTAAATTTAGCATCTTGCCATGCCTCCTTTCTGTCTCTCCATAGGATCCACAATCTAAAGAAATCATAGATAAATCTTATTCTCCTCATTTCCTAACTTTCTAATTGTATCCTTTGGAAACAAAAATGTTCTCATTGTAGATTTAAATATTAGAAAAAATTAAAGATTAATTAGCGGATTCTACGGTCTATGCTGATTTATTAATGTCAGATATCTCTATTCGCATGATGTGCTCTAATCTGAAAGAATTCTATATCGGGTGAACCCGTGTGGGTTAGCTCGAAATGAACCATCGGAATACCTCCCCTTTCTATCCTAACTATTCTATGGGAACACTCCAATCTTCCACCAGATCCTATTCTGATCTGCTCCCTTACCTTATCTATTAAATTACGCAAAGCTCTTGTGGAGTTAATCCTACCCGAATACTCGTACATAACGTGATCAGTGGCTATGCACTGTCCGGATGCGTATAGCTGTTCAACAACAAAATTTGCTATTCTAGTTGTTCTCCCTGATTGTCTCATCTATTTTTTCTTCTGAGATTATTCTAATCTTGCCCATTGTTCTAGAGTAAAATTCCTCAAGATCGTAACCAGACTTACCACATTCGCAAATGTCCATATCCCATCTCTTGTTAGAGTATGACGTTTGAACCGAATTACAAAGCTCGCATTCCCATGTGATCTTTCGGTGATTGTTCTTTTTCTCCTCCATTTCTATAATTTATAGTAACTAAAATTTCTAACCGTAAATTCGGAGTAAGACGGATTTTCCAAATCTGCCTCTGCCGTAATGCTGTTGTTTATTACCACGTTCATCGTTGTCGAATTCAGCTGATCTAGAATAGTCCTGTCCTTTACTGTTCTAACCTTTCTACCATTCCAAAAGAAATCTATTCTGTCTGGTCTCCACTCCACAGCATATTCCATGAATGCCTTATCTGGACTTTTTGTTCCCAGCCAGTGATTCTTTGGACCCAGCATCTTATTATTACCTCCTTTCTTGTAATGAACATTACTCTGGATATTCCAGAATCCAAGAATCCCTGGAAATCTAGGTTTAAAGTAACTACCCTTAGAGTTGGTGTATCCTTCAAATACATCTATTTCCGGAGGCCAAGAATCCCAGCTCCACATCCAAAATGCTGGCCATAGGTTAGGGCCGGATGGCATCTTTGCTTCCAGAGAAAATCTACCGTGACCAAATTTGGTTGTGCATGATATCAATCCAACTCCTACCGGAGATGAGATTTTTAGATTCTCAAAATATCTTGGATTTTTATGTGTCTTTAAAATAATCGATTTATCGGGATTCATATGGATCGCTGAGTTATCATACCAGCAGTATGGCTTATCTTGATGGATCAATCCCCATCTCTCTGAGGTTATCCATTCGTGTCCGCACCAGGTAAATCTCCCGTCCATAAACTATTCCTTCGATTTAACGAGATATTCTATCTCGATCCCATGGGTTTTTGCGAATTCTATCTCAGCCGCAACACCTCGGGATTTATCCCATCCCACCATGTTGTTGCAAACTATAATCTTCTCGCATTTCTCCAAAAGAGTAATACAGAAATTTTCCCAAAATTCCCAATCAGTTGGCATCTTTGCATGCTCTAGTAGCATGTGTCCATATGTTATAGGAGATATTGCAACATGACCTCTCGATACCAAATCAGCTGCAATCTTAGTTACTATGAGATAGTTCTCGTGTCTTACGCTATCCTCTGGGTGAGAATATGGAGATGCTAGATAAATTAATTTACTCATTCGAAGTTTCTTAATCTATTAAACTCTTCCTCAGTTAGCACCATGTCCCAGGTACTTAGGTCCTTTCCGATCAATGCCTTCCAGGCATCCCTTACTCTAAACCAAAAACCCTTTCCTGAATAACTTCTGTACAGTGTAACATAATAATCTGACATATCTCCTGTTGTGTCCTTATCAACGGAAAGACATGAACAGTTGTCCACGCACTTAACTATAATTTCCTTTTTACCTTCCATAATCTTAATCTTATCTAGCTCCAAATAATTCTAGAATTCTTCTCCATAAAGGTTTCTTTCCTAGATCAATTTGGATGCTGATTAATCTCTTGTGTGAATTTTCACGGGAAAGTTTCCCGACGACAATATGATCCACTGCCATTGTAATTTTTTCCTCCTTTGGCGATGATGAAATCACTATCGTCTCTAATTTGGGATAATCCTTATAGCTAACAACAAAGAACCCGTTTTCTAAGCTATTCTCACCATTCGATCTACCAACAATTATTCTAGTGTCGTCCCACGAAAGTGATGGATTTATATAGACATCAATAGGATTGACTCCATCGAAACATCCCTCCTTTTCTATCGAACCTTCATATCTCTCCATCGTAGGTCTAAATAGAGAATGCCCCTTTAGAATCGAAACCATAGAACCAGAACAGATTACGAAATCCCCTGGCCCGAACTGGCATGATTCTAATATCTCATGAGAAGCTTCCGTTATAATTGAAAGCAATTTATTCGGATCGTTATCTATATAATGCGGAAATCTCTTCTTCTTAAATAAATTCCTTTTAATCCAAGAACCCAGTTTAGTATCGGATGGTTTAAATTCGTTGCTAGCATTCTCTGAATAAATATTATATAGTTTATTCTCCTTTAGTCTTTTAAACTCGCTGAATAATACCCCGTTGATCATCTCTCCTGCATCAACCCCGTGAAAATGTTTCAGATCATTTACAGTTTCCGTAGCTATGGTGGATGATATCTGATGTCTTTCCACTTGGAAATGTCTGACCTGTACTTCCATACTCTTTTCCCCTGTAGAATCGCCGGATACGAATTCCATATAAGGAAGAGTTCCAGTCATAGTTTTCGTTTGAATATTGGAAGCCGTTTCTAATATGCTTTGAGCCATGGTTATTAACTTAAATATTTAGACATATTTTTTGCAGCAACAAATGCCTCTCTCATATTTTCTATGGTTTTGCTGCCTCTTAACTTGAATGGGATAACGTGGGATATTCCAGACTCGTCCATCCATTTCTTATCAAGTTCATCACCCTCGTCATACGACTGGGCAAATTTTAACTCCCATTCATTCCATTGACTCTCCTCGTAATCTTCCTTCTTTGGTTTGTAAGATTCATCAAACAACCTATCTCCGATTCTAAAAAGATTACCACCTCTATGGGTGTATCCATACATTCCCTCGATTACGGGAGCATCAGTTCCATAAGTCTCCTTGGTGATCACTGCGGCAACACCACGAGGATATTCCTCGTCAACCATCATTTGGTTCTTGACGTACCATCTGGCATTGTCTATGTTACCGATATAAGTTCCATCTGGGGATAAAAATGAGTTTTCCAACACATGCTCGTTATTTGGTCCGAATGTGTGTGTTCCTATTTTTCCTCCAGTTAATCTTTCGATCTCTAATATCTCTTCCTTTGTTAATTCTTCTCTTACCATAATTTATATTTTAGTGTGTTCCGTTTGTTAGGCTAACCCCATGTTTAAATCCGGATATAAAATCGTCGATCTCGTCCTGACTCATATTCTTTAATGACTGACCTATAGAAAATCCTATTTCATTTCCAATATCAGATAAATCGCCATTATCGTATTTTAGATTCGACATGTGATCCGATATGGATTTAGAAACTCTTTTAAAATCTATCTCCCTATTTGTGTCTTCCATATACTAATAAATCTTTATTGTTGGATATTCTACAATTTCGACGTGTTTTCTGCATACCTGATAATGTCTATCCAAAACTTCATCAAGTAATTCATCCTTAGTATCTTTACAATAAAGTTGATAGAAACCACCATAACCCATATCAACGGAATATCCAAGATACTTCCATCTACCCAGCCAGGTTTTTCTTTGGATAAGGTAATCTCCGGTTCTTTTTACAAATCTTATTTTAATTTTTCTCATTTTCTTCAATATTGAGTTGACATTTAATCTTATTAGAAGATCCATCTTTAGAGTGGGTAAAGTGTATGTGCGAATCCACTGTTGCTTGAGATCTTTCAGGATTTAGCTTCCACCTCTCGTGTCGAATTACTTGGATTATATCAAATGCGATCCTACATGAATCGTCGACCGACTTGTTGTGTATTCCCCACGATCCATGTTGAGGCATGAGCGGATCATTAATCAGCATATTTCTGGGTTGGACCAGGGAAGCATCTACAGATTCTCTAACCTCGTGATATCTACTATAATCTGGGGATCTTCTTATCTTATTAACATCGGTCCATTTTTTAATCTCCTCTCCATCACCCCAAGATCCTTTGGTTTTTACCCATTTCTTTCCAATTTCAACAACTTCACCTCTAACTGTTTTGTCGCCTACTTCTAATGGAATTCCCTTCTTTGGTGTAAATTCATCTATTAGATGATTCTCAAAAGTTGGATGTTCCTTGATTGTCCAGAATTGACCTATACCCACTCTAGAGTAGAAATCTAAAGCCTTCTGTACTATCCAAAGCTGCTCGTCAGTTAATTCAAGTTTATTCATCTTCATGTTTATTATACCCATTAAAGACCAATGGTTCCTCACAATGAGGACATTCCTTTATTAAAAGTAAATTGTTTCTATAGAAAGACCATTTTTCTGCAACGGCTCTTTCTTCCTCTGATAGTGGGGTGTACCCATCTAGATTTTGAACCTCACCAAAGATGTCGTAGAATTTTTTACCCTTCTTGGTGATTATATGATTTTTGTGAGATGATATGTATGCTTGAGATCCTGGATAAAGTTTAGACAGTAATAGATGCAACTTGTAACACCCACCCTGAGTATAGATGTGTACGATGTAATCGTCACTATTTCTAAGTTCATCTATGAAATCTCCAATTCTCAGCATATTTCAGATTATCTGGATTTATAGATCACGGTCAGCTTCTTTCTACATTCGCCACAACCTGGCAAAGTTCTATAGCCATTTGCCACATGTTCTTTGTATTTGTCGTCCATTTCACAAATGTAAGCCAGCTTTCCGCTATAATAAATGCAGGCAAAATCATACCAATTATTCTCTATGATAACGGTATATGTAGAGGTCATTGCAGATCCACCCATGCCTTGCCATCCACCTGAGGTATTACCCCAAGTTTGCTTAACCACATGTAGATTGATTTCATGCCAAAAGTTAATTTCTTGTGGATTCAGCCAAGTATCTTTTTCTCTTTTAACCACCTTCTCATTCCAAAATTTTACTAACCCCTCTCTTTCCTCTCCACTTGTTAGTTGAGTGAAAATGTTAGGTAAGTACTGATAGTCAGATATCGATCTGGTGATGTCTGAGATGTCTTCCAATTCTATTTTTAACTGTCTCATAATTTTAATTTTTGTAGTCAGGAGGGATTCGAACCCTGTAGGACAATAAGATAATTTATTAAAGGAAAACAAAAATTTAATTACCTTATCTAGCACCCAGTGCCACCTGACTATATCTTTTTTAAATGTCCATAGCGCATTGCTCTTGGCATTGCGAACAGCAGTTACATAAAGATTCTGTATCTCCGTTTACGTCTTCCTTATAAGGACACACGTGTAGACCCTCAGACTGTGAACCGCATTGACACTTATCATTTTCTAAAAATTCTTCCATTCTTCCAGATTATTTCATTTTACAAATCTAAATGCTGCTTCTCTAAACAAATTAGTTTGTGTTAGAAATAGTAGCGTGCTAACTGGCTGGTCTGTTATTTCATGAACCTGTTTGGTTAATCTTCTAACCCACCCTTCACTTCGAATAATTCCTGATTCCTCGTCCTCTTTCATTTCGATGACAGCTTCCCTTATCTGAGCATCACTTAGATTCGAGAATATTTTGGTTAGTTCGTTCTCCATGTCTTCGAATTAATTTAATCGGTTACGTAATTCAAATCGTATTTCTTTGCAACTTCCATAAACTTCTCCTTAACAAAGTCGTCTATTGATTTGTAATCCCCACTATCCTTGGCCATTTCCCACCACCAACCTCTAATTTGGTCCAATTGTGAGATATCGCTGATGAATGGATGATGTAAACCCTTATTGTGTAAATCAATCAACATCGTTGAATAATTCTCGATGTTAGTTCCCGCACTTAAATCATCCTTATAGACCTCACACTCTATAATTGTGCGGTTGTTTTCGTTTCTTAAAAAATGTACCATTATTCTTTTTTTTACTGTTTTTAATTATTTGTTCCTGATCTGTACTCCTCTTGAATAAACTGGACAAACTCCATATCCAAAACCTCCCCGGTATCTTCACAAGTCTCAGGATTCAAATTCTCATCAGGATTTCTTAGAAAAACCTTAAATTCGTGATTCCCGTGGACGTTACTCTCTTCTATGTCTACGTTGTATGAATTATCACCTATACTAAAAGATACTCCGCCAAGTTCGACGACTCCTCTTGCTTGAGCTATAACATCATAAGCTTCCTCCAAATTATTTTTTACCTCAATTTCCTCGACTTCCTCGAATATGAAATTATCGTAATCCAAGCCTAAAAACTTAAACCTACCTTCATGGTTTAGATAATGGTTGAAGACTCTTATCATATCCTCCACCTGTGGCATAATCTCATCCAATTTGGAAGATTTACTTTCTAGCATAAATCCTAGTTGTTCTGGACCAGTATCGCTGATGTAAGATGTAATTGACCAAAGATGACCATACTGCCAATATCTATTATCAATACAAGATTGTAGGAATCTTAGTGCTGGTATGCTATGACACTTAAAGAATATTCTGTATGATCTATCGTTATGACCGCAACAGGACTCTATTGTTTCCAATCCTTTCATTGAATTAATAGCGTTACATAGGTCTACGCATTCGGCATCCATCCATCCATTCCCAAAGTGTCCTTTCCCCATTCGACTTAAGATCTGATCATTGCTCAGGATCTCATCACCATAATCTACCTTGTTGTTTAATTTTTTCATTTTGATTTTTGTTTAAGTTCTACAATCTCAATTAGTTTGTCAAGACAAGCAAGTTCTGCTTCTTCGTATGATCCGTGAAGAAAATCTTCATCAGTAAAAGAAAGTTGTTCCTCATCTGTAATAAATGCTTCAAACTTACCTCCATTAATAATTTTTACATTTTTACCAAAATGTGTTGAAGAATACGGACATGATATTTCATGACCCAAATTATGATCATTTCTAAACCATCTAAATGCTTGTGAGAATGTTGGTGCAGTACATTCTTCTTTCCAAATCATATCTGGATATACGTTTGAATTCATGCCTGAATTTTTAACACTCTTAAATTCATGACCCCTATACCCAACTGTTTCCGGAAATAGCATGAGTATTTTCCCTATTTTATAAGAAGCAAAACATGGTTCATTAAATCCAAGTTTTTTGAGTTTTAAAGACCTGTCGTAAGGTACAAATTCTTTTATTTCCATAATTTTTCTCTACTGTAGTCAGAACAGGATTCGAACCTGTAATCATTGTACTTCTGAATAGTGCTGTTGGAATCGAACCAACCTCGCCAACTAAATGCTACCATTTGCGCACACTACGCGTCTAACCATTCCGCCACCTGACTTCCATTTCTAATGAGAGCATCCCACCTCAAAGGCTGTTCATAAACTAGCTTAATTAGAGTAGTCAGGACAGGAATCGAACCTGCGTACTCCGACTTAAAAGGTCGGGCTTTACCACTAAGCCACCTGACTAAACCAATGCTATCTAATTTTAGCCATCATATCCTTCAACTGTTTCTCTGTCTCAATGTTAATGATGGTTAACCTATTAACAGGTTTCGGGAAAGATAGAGGAACAGTTGACACCATATAGTGCATGTTGTGTTCTATATAGATGTCTTCCGGGGTAAATCCAAATACAGCATCTCCATTAGTACCATATGATCCATCTTCTGCTGGACTTGGTAATATGGCAGAACCTGCTGAATAGTCACCATTAGGATCATCAACTAGTTGTTCTGTATTAGTAAGTTGAGAATTTACAGAAGAAACTTTATTTACCTGATAGTATCCAATAGGTTCTCCAACACCTTCGACAAATACATACATGTAAAAGGAAATTGTTCTATCATTCTGCAGCTTGAATCTCTTGATGAGGTTATCCCGCTCTAATGACCATGAAATCTTTGGAGCTGGCTGAATTGCGTTCAAATCTCTCTGATTGATTTCTGTTCTTGCTTGCTCATCTAATGCAGATGTATTATCTTCTTTCCTACTACTACATGATGTTACTACAAACATCAATACTAAAATTGCAAATAATTGTTTCATCTTCTTAATTGTTACAGTTAAACTCTTGGTTACTTAATTGATATGGTAAAGTATTTGATTTCCATAATGCTCTGCCCCACATCTTTGACTTAGCATTGTATTCTTCGATCCATCGGTTAAGATTTGTTCTTAAAGCCAGGATTCTTTGTGCTTTACTAAATTGACTAAACATAGGATCTGTTTCTGGAACATCTTTCATGTTGCAGATATCCATATTGATCTTAACACAAGTGTTGTAGATCTCCTGATATTCCTCGTAGTTCTGAACAGCAGTATCAACCCGTGTTGCCTCTCTAAATTTGTGGATTACAAATCCACCGACTAATAGGACGATTACTAAACCAATCACCCAATAAACCATTCTTTTGAAGAATCTCTCTTCCTCTCTGTACTCATTCATCTTATTTGTTTTTGTTGTTAAAGTTATTATATCTTTTAAATTCAATCCATATCCACCAAAGTGGTAGAGCTATAATAGTTGCTGCAAATACTATCATTGTTCCTTCTGTTTTCTTTTTGAAAATTCCAATGCCCAATAGTATGCAAAGTCTGCCAACTTTTCTTGAGCAAAACTTAAAATTCTAACACTTATATCACAGCACCATTTGATTGGTATCGTAGCCAAAAAAATTAGGGTCAAGAATATTATTTTAATAGTTTTCATTATTCTCATTCAAAATAAATTTTTCTCCGGATTAATGCTAGAGTTCGCTTAACAATATCATTTCCTTGTCCCAAGCTCCTAATATCTGCCAGTAAAATCCAAATGGACTTTGAACAAGAAGAATCGGGTCTCTACGCTCATATGCCTTACGGAACTTATCTGGCTCAGCGATAACATAGAAGACTGGCTTCTTTCCACAAAGTTCTTCCATCTTTTCGGTGTAAACCTTCATGATTGCGATAGCATCGTCGGGAAATTCCGGAACGAAAAGGTCAGAAGTGTTCATGACCAAATCGTATTTGTCAAGCAACTTCTCTATCTTCTCATCAGTCGTATTTTGGAACTCGTTAAAGAATCCTTTAAAATCTTCCCACTTTCTACGATTTTCAAGTCTCTCGATCAGTCCTTCAACTTCTCGACGCGAATAGCTTTGTACGATCAGGTCACGTTTGTATTTGAGGACTTCGATCTTATCCTCTAGGTTAGAAAGAGTCCATGGGGTAGGTATCGTTTCCAACTGATCTAGCACATCGATTGGTTTGATTGCGATCTTCTGCGGAGGCATTTCCTTGCTCTCTTTTAGGTCACTGTTATCTACATCGGATTCTTCTGGATTTACAGATAATCTACCAGTTGTATTTCCAAATGTTACAAAGCTCCCACCATTGTACATCGAGCCGTAGTTTTTGAAGTCAAATAGGAATTGACTGTCTAGTCCATTGTCTCCTGACACGACCAAGTAATTACCGGTATCTTGCGTATTTTCTTTTTCTTTCTTCTTAGCGAAGATCCTCTTTATCCAATTCTTCATTATTCTTATTTTTTAGATAGCAAAATACTCAAAACCATTTCTTAAGCCATTGATCATGGTTTCAAGTTGTGATATCAGTTCTTCCTTATTTTCACCACATTGGTGCATAACGATCAATTTTCCTCTTCCACCTTTTATCTCCTCAATTTCTTTACCTTCCGTTGTAATTGATTCACCAATCCAAGTCTCTATTTGTTCCGTCTTGAACCATGGGGTTGGCAATTGTTCTTTCTCGGAGATTTCCTCTTTTTTGGTTTCCTTTCCACCACACTTGCCACATCTAACTAGGCCGACTCCCTCGCATCCAGCACATTTACCAAATTCAGATTCTTTCTCACCATCACATCCTGGACATGTTATTACCCCTCCAACGCAACTACAGGGAATGATGATTTTGTAATAAGGGGTTTCGATGTCAACCTCTAAACCCCAGCCATTTTCAATCTCAACCGTCTCACAGCTTGAATTCTTTACAAACCATTCTAAGAAATCCTCATCAATGGCTTGTACCCCATCATTGATTAAATCTTGGTCTGTTGTCAAGATGATTTTATTAAGTAATACTTTCGGTTTTTCGTTCGGAAACGAATCACGATGAAATCTAATAAGTCTCGTATAACAAGGACTTGCTAAATACCAATCACCCCTTTTAGCTAGAGTTAACTCGGTAGAAGTGATGTAGATGTGTTGAGGTAAAACATTAATAGTTTTTTCATGTAAAATAGGTTGTAAATACAATTTATTTTCTATTGTATCAATCATTAACCTACTTGGTTTTTCCGTTGGTAATAAATGTATGTTTTTCATGATTTATATTCCTCCGTATTTTTTAAAGTCTTCGTTGTAGTCATCCCATCTTCTCTTGAACCAATTGATAATGGATCTCATTATTCTATCCTTCGTCTTGTTCATTTAGTTTTTAATGATTTTATCTGTTGATCCATCACTATAATGATAGATCAATAATTTATTAGTCTCAGGTAGACATTCCCTTCCCATTATATCCGTGATCTTTGTAACAGTCTTATTAATAGATAATTCTTCTAAACCAACAGTAGAAACATAATATGTTGAGGTAAGTATAGTTACATTTCCTGTTGGACAAGCAAGTGCTACATCATATCTATAACAACCACTTTGTGGGAATGTGAATGGTGGAAACATAATACTAATTGGTTCAACAACAATATTATAAAAATAAACATCCCACCAAGTTTCGATACTATCTGCTGGATTCGCTGGGAAGTTAACCCAGAATAAATGTGTACCCCAAATACTATCACAATCGATATTTGTTGGTACAATTTGAGTTAATGTAGTAGTGGCACCTGGACAGTTGAGGGTGTCAATGATTACGTTTTGTGAATATGCCAAGCTTGACATAAATAATAATAAGGTAAGTAATAAATTTTTCATAATTTGTTTTGTTTTTTAAGGTTGGATATAAATTGTTTCTGAATTAGTTTTCTCCGCTTCGATTTTAATGATTCCTTGTCCTTGACGATTTCCTTTAGAAGCATAGATATCTAAAACCGCCACACCAGCCTGACCTAATTGATAGATTTTATTATAGTTAAACATTGCTATACCGTTTGAATTGGTATATACTGTATCCCGAATAATTGGTTGAGATGGACAATTACAGGTAGAAGTTCCGTACAAAATAACCATAGATTCCTTAACTACAGAGTTATTTTCATTTCTAACCTCAATTCTTGCCAGTGTATCTTTCTTTTCTGGTCTACAAGAGTTCATTATAAATAAACTAATACCTAAGGCAAATAAGTATAGGAACGATAAAGTAAATAGATCTTTAATTTTCATAATTTAGTTTTTAATTATTTTTTTCATTGTACCATCACTGTAGTGATAGATCAACAGTTTATTAGGTTCGATATGACAATCTCTGCCCAAAATATCTGTGACTCTAATTAGATGTTTTTCTAAGGTTAATTCCTCAATACCTGTTGTGGTGTAGCAGTAATCAAATGATTCCATACATCCCATTACATCTTCCACATAGATATCATAACACCCGGCATATAGTTCTGCTAGATTGGTAATGTTTAATGATTGACAATGAGCACCGTAGTACTCAACGTGATTACCTAGATTATCAGTTCCGATTAAAAGAATATTATAAGGTTCGGTACCAAATTGAGGATTTATAGAAAGGTATTCACCCATACAAGTATCACACTGTGGAACATTGGCAACTGGGGTAGGAAGTGTAATTTGATTAGGGAATTTATATTTGAAATTAACAATAAGTGTATCGTGCTTATCATTAGCTGATTCAACACGGCTATCAATCACTGTTAATCTATAGGTATAGTTTGCGTTTCCTAATTTAGGTTGAGGTGTAGTTAAACTAACATCTAAGAAGTCTAACCAATCAAATATGTAATCGTGACCAGGTACAATAGTACATAATGTTGAGTCTTGAATAACAGTGTTGTTATTGACTAGTTTCCAAGTGTAATAAATTGGTCGTTGACCACCTTGGATATAACCTTCGATTGTCATCGAGTCATTATAGCAGTTTGCCGGAACAACATGAACTGTACAGGTGTCTCCAACAGGAACAGTGTAATAGATTGACATTGGTTGATATTGAGCCCACATAAAATTGGGTAACAGTAACATAAGATGGATTAATTTCTTCATATGGTTTAGGTATTTACAATTTTTAGATTAAGTTAATTATTTAATTTCGATAAAATTTGATGAAAATTGAAAATATGGGATAAATCCTATATTTTTTTAGGATAAATCCTATATTTTTTAGGATTTATCCTATTTTTTATTTACTGTTAATAGGTGATAATTGTGGCAGTGTGTACATTTATAAGCAACTAACTTAGTATTTAATTCGTCATTCCTTTTATTGATCAGCTTAGCAGCACTTATTGCTGCATTGTCAGTATCATATGATTTTTTAGGTACTCCGGATCGACTAACACAAGTCCATGGTCCTTTATCAAAACATTTTATCATTCTTTTAGTTTTTGTAGTCAGGAGGGAGTCGAACCCTGTAGAGTAGTTAAGTTAACTATAACATTTCGTAAAATTCATTAACCTAACCTTGCACCCAGTGCCGCCTGACTATTTTTATGGGTAATAATCATTATTATAATCATCATTCCGTTCTTGTCTTTCACTCCGATGCCCAGTTAAATCGTTAGATGGTTTATAACGGTAAATAATAGAACCAACTACAAACCAAATCATAAACAGAATAAAAATAATGAATAATTTATTCGCAATATAAGTAATAACCATATTTTTAATTTTTTGTAGTCAGGACAGGATTCGAACCTGTGTGTGGTGAACCGTGTAATTTCTTACACGTCTTAACAAGCGTATCCAATCCGCCACCTAACTATATGTAATTACGATAACCTACATTCGTCACAAATACCTTTATATTCACCAGATTCGGAACCACAACATTGACACTTACCTTCTTCAACCCAATTCAAATGTTGATCTTTGGAGATATTATGTATTGGATGAATCGTTTCTACATATTTTCTGTTATCCCTTCGTTTTTTGTTTTTCTTTACTGATGAAGCAATTGATCCAATATATGATACAAAACTCATAATTTTTAATTTAATTTTTTGTAGTCAGGACAGGATTCGAACCTGTATTTGTACACTCTTCCAACTTAATGGACTTAATCTATCACCAAGTTCTTATGTGTATGGTGTGTACTTTAGGATACTTTCAGCGTCTAACCAATTCCGCCACCTGACTATGTTATTAATGTGTTAAATCGTAAACTATCACAAATAGTATAATTGAATACACTATAGAAGTCACTATTGTACCAACTAAAATACCATTGTTGTATGTCTTTGGGTTTTTCATAATCCTTGTTTCTTTTTACTTTTTTACCTTGGCCGAATGGATCTCCTTGATTCCTCCGTTTGCATAAAATACGCGACCGTCGGGTTTAGTAAATCCATAAAGGTTGGCCATGATCTGAGCGTACTGTTCGATTGAATCCAAACGAATTCGACCGATCACTCGGGTAGAACCATATTTGTTTTCCAGGACAGGCTCGACCAGCCAGGTTTGACCCGGATATTGCGCCTTTAGATTCTGAATGGCAACGTCTTTCATGTGAGTGCCACCCTTTCCATCGAGCCATTCTGTGATCTCATACCCGTTCCACTGGGTGTTTATCTTTTCCAAGTCAACCAGTTCTGCCCGGTGCCAACGGTCTCCGCAACACGGACAATCCATACCTTTTTCTACACCATCCCAATAGCAACCAAAACCCTCGGCAATCTTCACTGCCTTCTCTACGTCTTCTGCCTCAATGTACAGACGATGACACAGCCTTTCGTTCAAGTCAAAGGAACCGCCCGAGTTGTTTTGAGATAACTCATAAAACCTTTTTTCCATTTCTTTTGTTTTTGTAGTCAGGACAGGATTCGAACCTGTAATAGGAGAAGCTGAGATTCAAACTCATCTTAACACTCATCTGTGACATCCCCTCGGGTTTCCCCTGCGTTACCATTCCGCCACCTGACTATATTATGATTATGTGGTCTTCATAAATTCTTTTACATCTTCTAATGGGATTTCATCAGGAAAACTACAATATTTTGTTGCTGTTGGTAGCATATTGTGAATATTTTTTTTGTCCGCATCTGATAATATCACCATAATTGGTTCTTTTTCCGAATCGTAAATCTTTTCACCTATTTTTACTTTCATTCCTTTTTGTTTAGTTATTTTTATTATTTTGATAAACACGATTCTTAGGTGCAGTAACTAAAATCTTAACCTCATCGTCATTTACTTCTAATACTTCACCAGAATATTGATCATTTAGTACAGGAACCCGCACTTGGTCACCGGGTTTGATAATTTTAAAATAATCTTTACGCTTACGTTCATTTCGAACGATATTAGCTATAATTTGAATAGCCATATACACCGCAAAAATTATAATTACTACTAGAAAAATATTTCCCTCCATCTGGTTTTATTTTAATTTTATATAAATCTATTACCCAAGTCCGGGATAAAAAAATAATACTGTGGTTTTGTGTAAATTTTTTGCAGTCAGGACAGGATTCGAACCTGCTATCACCCACCTACACATGGAGCGTTTCCAAATACGCCACCTGACTATTTTTTAATTTTTTGGTTAAAACAAAGATTCTAAAAACTCTTTGTTTAAATACATTTTCATAATAATTTTCTAAAGTAATATAAGTCTTCATACTCACCAATCTTAGAGTTCCAAGCACCCATCGGCTCTTTGCCCCAGGGTTCACCTAATAATTTAGTATTTAACTTAATGGATTTTTCGTTACTAGCATGAACAACACTATCAACATATCTTGGTTTGTATCGTCTAATAATTTCTTTAATGACTAATAATCCTTTCCCAGCAGAAAATGAATTGAGAGCGTATAGTGAAATAACCAATCCGAGTTCTTCACTTCTAATAAACTGTACTTTAACTAAAAATGAATTACTATCATTTGTGATCAGTAAACTAGACCAATCATCATCAGTAACTTCAAAAGTACCAACATATTTAGTTGTGCTTAGATATGGATAGATATCTTCATTTACAAGTGTTTTGGATGTGAAGTTATCTATGTCTGACTTTGTCGCTTTTCTCATTTCCATATCTTTAATTTTTAGTGGTCAGGACAGGATTCGAACCTGTAATTAAGTTTATAGCATACCTTTGCTAGAGGTCTTTATCCGTTTTTGCTTACGGACAGCAGCATCTTAAGCGTCTACCAAGTTATAGCAGGATTCCTCACGATATAATCATTCCGCCACCTGACCATTAATAATGAATTTCTAATGGAAGTTTTTAACCCATCACTCCACCACCTTTTTTATTAATCAAGTTTTCTTCCACCAATGACATTAGACCTTTAACTCGTTCATAAAATTTCTTATAATCTGGGTCTAGCATTCTTCTTCCTCCGAACCCATCTATCACTTCACAATCTTTTTCAATTGTTTTTATTGAATTAACAATATCACTTACATTCAATATATTAGCCATAATTTATTTTTTTGTAGTCAGGACAGGATTCGAACCTGTGATAGATACCATCAGCAGTGGACGCAGTATCTCCGTGAGTCCCGTTGGCATTGGTTCTCTCCACTTTCGGGGCGTGTTCCTCTCGCCTCATGACTATGTTTTATTTTAGTTCCCGTTCGAACCGGAGGATTCGGCTTCTCAGGTCGTATATCGTTGCCAGGTCATAAAGGAGACTATCCCTATTGACCACGACGGGAATGTCGTTGAATTCAAGAATAACTTCATCGGTATCCTGATTCATTTCACTTTGAACTCTTTTGACTGCGTTGGAAAAATTCTCGCCCGGTTGTGCATATACTTTCATACTCATTTTATTTTAATTTAAGAGATTACAATTGGTTCAATTATAATAGTTGCTCCATAGCTTGAGAAATCCGTTGCAATAAATCCTCCACCCGTTCTCTCTCTAAGTTGTGTGTCTCGATGAAAGAAATTATTTTTAATATAATCCATCGCAACTGATTTAGCATCATCTTCGGATTGCTTATAACATAGATCTTCGGTTACAATGTTATCTGGGTCTCTCCATGTGTCTGCCAGATTTCTTTGGGTGTATATTCTATATGCCATTATATCTTATTTCATTAATTCAAATTGATAAACACAATGCTTAACTCCTTCTGAGTTTTTTACCAAGTAATCATGTCTACCCGTTTCAAGGATCACAACGAACTCACCAGTTAGGTATGGGGTGTCATTACATTTATCCGATGAAATTCTAAGTCCTTCCCCAATCTCGAATCTTTTTTGTAGTGGAGTTGAGTATCCGTGGTTGTTGTCAACCATCTCCAATAATTTCCAAAGTAACTTTTTCATAGTGCTATCACAATTTTAAGCTTTTATTTCTTTCCTTCATATGGGCTTTCAGTGATTTCTGACACTCCCTATATTTCTGAATCCTTTTTTCCTCGTTTTTATCAATCAGGGAAGGGTTTGCTTTCAATCTTTCTGCTTCAGCCACAGCCGAATCAAATCTTTCGAAAAGATGAGGTTGTTCCGGATCGAAAAATTCTACAGATAGAGTCCAAGTGTAATTGTATCTTTTCCAAAAATTGAACAAGTTAAATCTCTTCTTTTCTCTGTAGTATATGGCATAGTGAGTCATTCTAGAACTAAAAGGTTCCACCTTAACTTCCACCTTCTTACCCTCGTATTTTTTCATAGCTAAATTTTTTAATCCTTCCAGGTTATAATCATCTTATCCGGTCCCTTTTTAAACGTTTCCATAGGTTCGTCCCACATCATTTTAATAGATGGTGATGTCAATTCATCATTTGGACACTGGATAACCAAAGGCAACTTCCTCTTATCCTCGCTGATCATCTGAAGCTCCTTAATAAAATCGTCAATTGTCTTCGACATCACCAAACTCCTTTTTAAATTTTAAATAAGTTTCATATCTTCGTTGTCTGGCCCGTTCTTTATCTTCCTCCTCACGTTTTTTCCGTTTTTCAAACTGTTCATCAGTTTCTTCTACCATTCTGATAATCTCACCTTCAAAGTGATCGTCATATGATTCATTCTCTGAATGATAAGACTCTACGTAAGATAAGCTGATGATATCATCATCTTCTAATTCGAGATGCTTAATATCCTTCCATTTAAAAGGAGTATTCTTATGTTCCCAGAATATTTTCTTTTCTACTTTTATCTTTTCCATATCTTCTATAATGTTTTGGTTAGTCTCTCGTAATCAGAACCGTGCTCGAATTGTCTATTGATTCTGTATAAATGATTAGGGGTTAAGCCAAACCAGGGATCGCAATGATGAAACTTATTAAATTGTTCAGGTAACATATCTGAGTCATCGTCTAATATTGCGTAGTCCTCAACCTCAGGATGTTTATCTAACCAATCTTTAATTTCGTCACCCCTTAAAGTTCTATATGTTTCAGTAATACCAACATAAGTACCATTTTTAAATCCTAATTTTAATAAAGCGTCTTGCCATTTTTCGGGAGTACGTTTATCTTTAATCCCAAAATGATTTTTCCAAGTTGATGAAATACAAATTTTAGTATCTGTTTCATTACACCATTCAGACAACCATTTCCATTTCTGAGGACAAGTCTTTTCTTGTAATCTTTTGAATTGGTAGTCGAATGTATAATGTGAATCAGGTATTTTCCAATCCGCCAAAGAAATTGCCTTTGGCTCGATTCTAAATAATTTTCTAACCAATCGTTTTATCGCATACCACCAAGTGATGGGTTTTCTCCATCGTTTCTTATATCTCTCCTTATAAAGGACTGTGGAGTTCATAACCCCATCAATATCTAAAAAAATCACTCTCATTTTACCAATTCCTTAAACTCCTCCCATGTTGGAGTGGTTCCCTCTTTGACAAAGATCTCTTCTCCTTCCTCGAAAATATCTCTCTGAGACATATGCCAATCCGGATCTGATCGATCTACGTATTTTAAAATTCCATTTCCGTCTTCGATGTGAAGATATGCACTGTCGTACTTGGCCCCGTCCATAATGAAATGATCACATGACGATGAATGGGATAGGAAAGGTTCTTCATCGGAGATCTCCTGGAAGAACTTTTTTCTAGCATTGTACCAATCCTTAACAAAGTCACCACTATCAAATAGTGTTTTTCCTTTGTTTGTGTGAAGGTACACAGATTCATATGAGACTGGCGTTATTTCTATGAAATTTCCAGCATCATCATAATCATGAGCTCCCCCTGTGTAATTTATTCCTACTACTGCCATATCTTTTAATTGATACTACAATATTAATCACCGTATACGGATTAAAAAAATAAAAGATGTGTTAATCCTCCTCATCATTTGAATTTTCTCTAAAAAGCTTTTCCTGCTCATAGATGTCATTCCAATATTCATTCTCAGATTTACCTAATCCCCAGATGAACATTCTCCATCCTATGGAGCTTACCCAATTTTTAAATCTATCTAAAAGTGATATCCTACCCATTGTACTCCTTTATGTAGATTTCTCTATTTGGTTCATCAAAATCCAGAGACATGTCTCTAACTATAGCTGAATGAACCCAATTAGCAGTTAGCTCAGTGTAGCAAGTGCATATGATTCGGTCTGTCGTGATATCACCAGAATCCGGATCTATGTCTCTATAACGTATCTCGTTTAATCCTCTCCCGTGGTCGGAATTTTTCTTCCAAGATTCCCACATCTTGTCATACCATTCCGGTCCATCATCGTATGATATCCCGTCTATTACTGCATGGGTATTTCTGGTAACGAATGAAGTCCAATTTAATAACCAGCCTTCCATTATCGATTGTTGTTTGTCATAACGAAAGATAGGTAATCTCCATCTCTCTGGTCCGAATGCCAGATGACATTGCACCATCCAGCTGACATGTATCTTTCGCGGATAATTTTAAAATGCTGATGTGTCATAGAAGTTGGAATATCCAGAGATATGGAGGATCCCGGAGAAAGAGTCTTCTTGATTAAAATCTTGTCTATTAGTTTTTCGTAGTGGTCAACTTCCTCCATAAATTGACTACTTAGCATATTTGGACTTACTGCCATAACTATCTGTTTTTTATTTTTGTTACACTCTTAATTCGATGGGTCTGAACGTTTATCCTTTCTCCTCCGCACGTATTTATTGTGCTCATCCCATTTACGTAAGAAAGTACTCTACTGCAGTCATATTCAGTTCCATCCTCCAGTACTACATGCTCATCACATGATTTTTCCGATTGGGATACCATGACAAACATGGCTATTATTGCCGAAAATATGATTGTAACGTAAATGGTTTTTTTCAAAGAATTGTTCATCCCTGGTTAGGTGAGATCGATTAATTATTTTCGAAGTGCTTACTAATCATTTCTAGTCTGTCCTCGGCCTCAGCTAAAAGCTGTAATGCTTCTGTTGCATCCTTTAAAAAATCATTAGCCGTATGATCGCCGATCCCAACAGCTTGGTTTTCTAACAGATCTAAGGCCATAAGTGCCTTTTCTTTATCAGCCAATGCTTGAGCTTTCAAAGCTGCTATTACTCTACTTTTTTTCATTTCTATATTTTTGTTAATCTGTTACCAAATTATAAATCCCAGATGGATTTTCTTTTCCTTTTAAATTTCTGAACCAATAGGCTGATTAAAAATGCTATCTTTTTAACGCTTATTTTTTTCATCTTGGGTTTATTTTTTTTCGGAAATCTGCCGTGATTTCCCATGCTATCGTAATCAGCACAATCAACATAAGCCATGGGTGATGGCAAATCGCTGTAGTGGCATAATAAAGACTCCAGGTCTATATTATTTGTCTTCATTTTCCGCTGAATTAATTGATGAATCTAATACCCCATGGAGTCCGGGATTTTCATCCTCTCCGATAATAGATCTTAGTCTGTTAATTTCCTCAATCACATCGTTGCCTAATTCAATCTTAGACATCATAGATAGATCAGCGACTTGACCCATCAACAAATCTATAAGTTGGTCCTTTGCTTCTTCTTTGCTCATTTTATTCTTAATTTAAATTTTTGTAGGTAACTGATTTTATTGACTTGTCGTGCTCATTAATTAGATATTTCTTATAAGATTCTATAGCATCCAGAGCCTTCTCCTCGGAATCGTATATGTAAGCCATCGAATTTGAAGTTTGGTGACTTCCTATGCTGACATCCATTAGTATATTCTCCCATTTAACGAAAGCTCTTTTGATCCATCCGCCTTTAATATCGATCTTAGATGTCTGGGGAATGTATCCCTTGGTACCGTCATTTCTTTCCTCTATTTTAATTCTATAGTGCATATTGGTATTCTTTATTTCTTACTAAATAATTCCATCCAATCGGTCTCAGCATCCATTATCTCCATCTTAGCATCAACCTTATACGAATTGGTAATTACATTTTCTAATACTGACTCTGTGTAGGCCGATGCTATACCGTAATGTCCTTTAAGACACAGATATTTAGATCCTGATAGACCTGAAAAGAAAAATGCCTTCTCGTCCTCCTGGATGGAAGAAATTCCGCTATTCATTTTCCATCTATCTCCATCCAAGTATCCACCTCTCCATGACCCATAGACTTTGTAATACTCATTACCGTCCTTTTCTATTTTAACAACCACCCATTTGTGGGGTGTTTCTGAAACCCCCCTGTATAGGTCTTCGTCCTGTTTATCTTCTCCGAACATCTTGTCCAATTCTTCTTTTGTTTCCCATTTATAATCCTTGTTCAGATATCTGTCGTATGCGCAGTTATCTAGCCAGCAATCACATACCAGGCATTCACCATTATGATCAGGATTACATGGTCTATTTTTTGTTTGTTTGTCCTTCTCTTCCATCTTAATAGTGCAGATCTATAAATAGTGCATCATCGTCTTTGTACTTAACACAGCACCAAGCAGGAACGTATTGATTCATATCCTCTTCGCTTGGCTCTTTGATGTACATGGAAGGATCCTCCATACCATACTCTGGTTCCTCTCCTCTTCCTCTCCTGTCTATTTCCTTCCTCATGTTTTCGTTAAAAGAAAGCATATTGTGGTACATCTCCCCTTCCTTAAGGTAAACACTCCATCCGTGTTTTTGAAAGTAGATATCCTCCACTCTTTCTATCAGAACCGGTTGATCGTCTGAGATCTCTGGATGGTCCATAAGGAACTTTCGGAGGTCTCCCACTGTTAACCCATGGTGACGGGCTTTTAAGTCATTCTTAGACAGTTTATTCATTGTTATTCAAGATTTTTATCATCTCTTATAATCTCAAGCATGTCCAATTGTTCCCTCAGAGTTTCTTTTTCTCTAATTAAAAGCATAATTCCCTCTTCTACACTTTTGATTCTCATCTGGGTGTCCTTTATTGCAACATCTATTTTCTTTTGCTTTTCCATTCTTCTGGTTATCTTTATAAACAAAAAGATAGGTCCGAAGACCTATCTTTTAATTGATATTCTTATTTTTTTGAAGCCTCGGGATCTGTCTGTATAGCAGTTCCTCCGTCTCTGTTTTTTATTTGTTTAAGAAGCTCCATTCCTAGAAGACCAGAGATTGGTCCGTTACCTCCATCATTTCCGGAGATAAGTATTTCAGGGATGATTTTGATTCCGTTTGTCCCGATCATTTCAGTAACTTTTAATTTACCAAAATTGTCTTCGCCCATCGCCTTAACCTGTAGATCGTAAGCTTCTGCAGTTGCTTTACCGATTGCCTCGATTTTACTTGCTTCTGCGTCACCTGTTAATTTGATCTGAGCAGCATCTGCTTCAGCCATCAATTTCTTAGCTTCTGCTTGAGCACCTGCTTTAAGTTTCATCGCCTGAGCTTCACCTTCAGATCTCTTAACCGATGCTTCAGCTTCACGTTGTGAGATCTCTACCGATTGTTGAGCCTGTACCATTTGTCCCTGCATGTCTGCAAGAGCCTTAGCAGACTCTAGAGTCTTACGCTGATCCTGTGCCTTCTTCTGAGTTTCGAAAGTAACCTCTTCCTCTTGTGCGATCTTACGGTCAGTAAGAGTTTTCATAAGCTCCGCAGGAGGAATGATGTCACCAATTAGAGTATCAACCGCATGAACGTTGTATTCTTCAAGAACTTTGCTGATAGCATCTTTTGCAGCGTTCTGTCTTGCTTGACGGGTGCTTAAGAATGCGATAACATCAGAATCCTGAGCTGAGTTACGGAAATAGTTACCTATGGTAGGCTCAAGTACCTGTGATACCAAGTTACCCATTGATCCGAATCTTGCGATTACTTTGGGAGCCTCAGTTGAAGGGATGTGGATGATCTGTGAAACGTCTAGATTGAATGGGAAACCGTCTTTAGATCTAACCGTGATCGTGCTCAGATTTTTATCCAATGCGTGAGATTCGGTTCTAGCGTTTGCCCAGTTAAGAACTAGATTAGTTGTAGGCACAACCTCAATCTTTTGTGTGTAAGGATTGATCGCATATTTTCCTGGATCTAACGGGCTAATCCAAACACCTTTTTGTCCCTTCTTAACAATATTACCGTGTTTGAATCCATCACCAGTAACATCTTGACCCTCGTCTCCGACGTAAGAGATAACAACACCAACGTGACCGATTGGAATTTTGGTCATTTCAACCTTCTCGATCTCAACCGCCCATGGGTTTAATGAGTAGTTACCAGCTTGAATAACCTGAATTTGTAGACCTCTCTGGCCTCCATTAGCTAAGAACATATCAAAGTCCTGGAAGTTATTGTGTCCTTCTACGTGGGATCCTGCAATGTTGCCTTGATCTAACGGTCGTCCATCTAATGTTGTGATCACACCAACCATACCGTCTTCGATATATGTGATATCTGCGTGATAAACATCAAATAGATGTGTGTTAATACGGTAGACCCCGTTGTTTAGATAACCAACCTGCTTACCACGTTGACCTCCATTACTTAAGAAAGCTCGTGTGTCTTGGAAATTGTCACACTCTACGTGTCTTGCCAAGATGGAACCAGTTGGTAGCTGTACACCGTCCTTGGCAGTAACCAATCCTAATTTACCTTTCTCAATAACTACTAGATCCTGCATTTCTATAGAAAACTGCCAAACCCAATAAGCCCAATATAAACCAGGAGCTAATGTATCTGCTTGGTAACCAGGCTCTCCATTTAGAGCTATGATTTTACCATCCGGTAGTTGACGGTTGGATCCAAAAAGTACGAACTTTTTAGTAACCAAACCAATTTTGTCTTCTGGTACGATTACCATACCGAAGAAGAACCTCAGGGTAAACTTGTAGAAGATTAAAGCAATGACTGGTATGATCATCCACCAGTACTCAGAAATTAAAGACATATTCATTTTTTCTTTTTTAAAATTTACGTAAAACTATTCTAGAGATCCGAGAATAAAAAATTAAAGATTATCAAATGCGGCTTCTATAAGTAGTCCGACTTGTAATAAATGTCTTATTTCAGAAAGAGTTTTTGGGTTTGAGAATTCGCCATCCTTGTAAATTGGTTTCATTACACTGGCTTCCTCACCTTCCCAAGTTTGTCGATCGACAAGTTCGTATCCACCAGCACCTGTTTTAACATGAAGTAATCCAGTTGCTGATTTCTTTGTCCCGTCGTCTGTAATTGGATCTTTGAAGATTTCACGACCTTCTCCATTTACTTCAACGTAAGTGGCTTTCATCGCGAATCCAAAGGTATCACGGGTATTGTATTGGTACGTAAAAGAGCCAACTCCAAGTACTACGTTTGTAGATGCAAATCCTTTTCCTGCCAATCGACGACAGATTTCATCTGCCCGGTCAATTGTGATTGAGTCTCCGTAGATTGCTCCAATGTGAGAGTCAAGAACTTTGTAACCTTGTTCGTTTACTGTTCCACCGAATACATCCCAAAGTAATTCAATAACACCTTTTCTTTCTTCAATAGAATAATCGGGTCTATTGCTTCTAAGTGGATTAATATGAACATCATAACCAACACCACAGATAATATCTACAGGGTTTCCAGAGTCAGGACGAATAACCAATTTACCATCACGAGCCAAAATCTCTTCTTTCAAAGTAACGATATGCTCAGTACACACTTTCCAAAGGTCCCAAGTGTCAGACACAACTGACAAGATACCTGCTGGATATGTGTTTAATAGTCGACGGAATGTTTCAATCTCATCTTCTTTACCTCCTGCACACATTACAGAGTGTTCCGTAGCTGGAACCGATGCAGCAACAAATCCGGTTTCTCCGTAGTATTTACGAGCTCCGTAAATTGCAGGCAAAGAATCCGTACCGGTGAAAGATGTGAGGTGTCCAAGACCAGAACTAATTACAGCTTCAACTGAGTCCATACCTCTCATTGAGAAGTCGTGTCCTTGCCACTGAACAAGATCCATAGCTCCTTTGTTTGTTTTGCGAGCCCACTCATTCAATATTTTTCTGTACTGATAAGCGATAGTGGCAGAAGTCATTGGCTTCCAAAGAAGATTTGAAATTATCGTTTCTAGATAATTAGTTACCCAATAAAAATCTGGGTGTGTGTTGTAGATCGTCAGGACTGGAACTTTAATTGGAACCAAAGTACCTTCCTCGATTACACTCACCTTGATAGGTAAATAGCCAAGATCATGAAGAGCTTCGAAGTGAGAAACGTCATAATCTACTCCAAGGTACATTGATAACTCAGTCTTAATCTCCCCACAAACCTTTTCTTTTGGCTGGTCGAAGAAATCTCTCTGAAACGATTCGTGGATCTGTTTCATAATCATCTGCTGTCCAAATGATACTACTTGATCACATCCCTTAGGTGCGTACTTATTACTGCGAGGAGTAAAATTGGAATACACGAGTGTTGTTCCCTCGGGGTACTGCTGATGATGGCCCGTCTTGTAGCCATCCGTCAATAAAGCTGGATTTATTCCTATCATAAATTATTTTTTTACAAAGTTATCATCGAGTTACGGTAATAAAAAAATTAGGGACCCTAATTTTCTTCCGGAGACTCAATTAGTGATGATTCAGTTCTACAGATCCACATATTGTGTTCCGGATTGGAGAATCCCATTACTAATTTTTCAGTTAATGGACTCTTTGAGCAATCTGCGAGAGGAACAAGATGAGAAACTATCTTATGGAACTGTTCCATATCGATTTCAAACTCTTCATAAAGTTTTTCTTCTAATTCCGAAGAGTCTATCTGATCTTCCTCGAACTCCTCAGATACTCCACATATTTGGGCAGCCAATTCCTCAACTTCCCAATATGATACATTTGCTACTGGTGATTTTTTCATTTTTCTATTATTATGTGTGGTGCTTGTGATTTAAGATCTTCCACGTAAGAATTTAGCTCTTCGGTGGTTTCGAACATTACTCTAGTTTGTTTACCATCGTTGGTGGATATTATGCAGTACGGATTATAGTAAATCTTATTGTTCTCGATATAGGTTTCCGAACAAGAGTAGTCCTCAGGCTTACATAGGAAGCTATCTGGCCAACCATCTATAACCGCATAGTCCATTTTTTCCCATATTGGAATAATCCAATATTTATATCCAACAAATCTTTTGTAATCGGCAACAACCCTTAGGAAGCTGCTTCTAAGTTCTTTTTTTGGATACAACTTAATAGTTGAAATCGCATGATTAAATACCACTAACATGATTGAAAATTTTTACCGCTTTTTACTTCAATCTCATTTGCCCAACTTTTAGCTTCTTCGATTGTTTCGAATGAGATTTTGTACTGATTTTCAGATTCTAAATCAACTAAAACGTATGGTTTGTACCAAACCTTATTGTCTTTATCGACTATGTAATCTATTTTTTCGAGACGTTCTTTTGTGGTTGGAGTAGCATCGAAGCATCCGCTCTCGTAGCATTCCTCATAATGACCATGACTATAAAAGCCCTCTGAATGGAATCTGTTTCTTTTAAATAGTCCAAAAAAGAATGTTTTTTGCTTCTTAGGTAGCCACTTATAGCTGGATTCTCGTTTATCAAATATCCGGATCCCTATGACTCTACTTATATCAAATTGTAACTTTTTCATTTTTCTAGATGTTTCCGTCAACTAAATCATCAGCAGCATTGTTTAAATCTCCTCCTACACTATTCAGAAGATTCTTTGTCGAGTCTGCCTCTTCATCCCTTATGACGTTCACTACGTCCTTTACTACAGCAACAGGGGTTAAAGCTGTTTTAATCGTTGCACTTACTAAGTTTGTTAAAAATCCCATATTATTATTGTTTTTTATTTTGTCCAATCTATCTTTGGACAGTATTTGTAATATTTTGCTTTGATGAATTCCTTGGTAATTACAAGGAATGAAGGTCTATAGTCTGGGTTATCGATATAGTCGTATTCTTCATTTGACCAGATTCTTTTCTGGTTTCTTTTGCTAGGCTTAATGTTAAAAATACCTAACATGATAAGAACCACTATTGACACGATCAAAGCAATAAGACCAACTTTCTGAAGACCGAGCATCAAAGAATCCTTAGAACCTACACCCCATATTAAATAGGTTACTATGGAATATATGGCACTAAATCCAAAAAATGCCATAGTCCAAATAAGTAATGATGAAATAATTCTTACGTCATCGCTTCCTGGATCTTCCCGGAAAATTATCTTCGGAAGGACTATTATTGAGTATGGTATAATTACCAAATACATAAATGCAAGTTTCCAAAAGTATGGACATAGGTTTGATGGCATTTCATATACTTGATAGAACCATCTGTAAAGCCGAGCACTAAGGCTGTTATGATCTAATTTCATTTCTAATATTTTTTGATTACTAATCGATCCAATCTATCTTTGGACAGTACTTGTTGTATTTTGCTTTAACGAATTCTACAATGATAGAAGGTTCCTTTTCTTTTACACGTTCCCAAATTCGACGACCATTGGAGTCATATTTAACATGGCGATTTTCCCATTTCTCTCTAGTCCATTTAAAAAGAGCAACTATTCCTAATACTATCGATGCTCCCCAACCAATAAATCCAGCAACCAGCATAAAAGACCAAATCCCATCCTTTTCAGGTTCAGCAAAGAATAATCCAAACCACGAAAGCATACATATTATCATAGCTAAAATGAACCAGATTATAAACCCAACTCCAGCTCTTTCCCACGTGCTTCTTTCTTCTTCCATCCTAAGATCAATCAAAATAATTGGTAAAGAAAGGATACTGTAGGGTAGGATAAAGAACCACATTATAATCAATTTCCAAAAATAAGGACATAGACTTTGTGGCATTGAATTAGTTGCATAGAACCATCGGTAAAGTTTGGCGCTAATACTTTTATCTCGTAATTTCATTTCTATTTTTGTTTTTGAATTACTACTGCAAAACTACCTTTTAGTTTTTCTGAATAACTATGTGTACCTGATAGGGAAACATATTGTGGTGTAACCGAGATAACCCCCCATCCTCTATCCAGCCAATCGTTAACATCTCTTTCGGTCTCTACTATTAAAAATTTTTGTTCTTTCATTTTTCTTGTTGTTTAAGCAGTTCAATTGCCTTTTGGAATCCTTGTTTAAATCCATAAATTGTATCTAATTTTTGGGTTTCTGAAGTTATGTTTTCACCATAACTATTATATCTATGTTTAATACAATCTCTAGCAAACTTATCAACCTCAACACTTTCTAAAAATTCTACTACTGTTTTCCATTTTTCTTGTTGTTTAGTTGCAATCTCAATTAGTTTGTCAAGACAAGCAAGTTCAGCTTGTTCATAAGACATAGAATCGTCTTTCAAATATTCATACATAAAATCTAAGTGATCTAATGAACCATTTTTGGGTTCTCTAAACCATCTAAATGCTGATTGCCATGTTGGTGCTTTAGTTGATGATTTTACTTCATACTCAGTATCTTCATCATTCCAAATTTCTAACTTTAATCCACCGCCATCTCTGCTATCTTTTTCAATCCACCTTGCTAAACAAGGTTCATCAAATCCAATTTGTTTGAGTTTTAAAGCCCTATCGTAGGGTGCAAATTCTCTTGTCATTGTCCTTGTTTTTAAAAGTTCCTTTGAGATATTGTTTGGTAATACAATTTTTGTCTTGCTTTTGCTCTTAGTTGTTCAGTTCGTCTAAACTTTTTAATGAACTTTTTGCAATCGGCTTCACTACCTTGATAATAAACTGATTGATCTTCTTCATCTACCACTTGGTAGACATCATTGCTTGGGTAAAGGCTAATTATCTTCATCTGTTCTTCTTTTTAAATGTTAACTCTCTTTATATTACTGATGCCGATGCTTTCTTCAATGCCATTTAGTTTATAGTAATACACCACACCCCGATCCATATCAACTCTATGGGTTGTAAATACTATCGGATGTCCCTCTTCTGGCTCTTTCAACATGCAGACATCACCAACCTGGTAATTATCTGAAATTTCACTTGCTTCTACTTTCATTGTTCTTGTTGTTTAACTAGTAAAGATTTTTCCAATTTATCAGCTAAGTGATGGGCGTTTTTTACAACTTCGTTAGAAATTAACTCTAAGTATGGCTTAGACATTTCATCGGTTACTTTAACTGAAAATGATTCGAATTCATCATTCTCAAATTCAATCTTACCCTCATACCTATCTTCTGTTTTATTGAAGGAGTAACCTGATTTAAATTCAAGAGTTATCTTTCTCAATTTCCATTCACTCATTGCTCTTGTCGTTTAGTTTTAAATAAATTTTAGTTCCAGGTCAGATGCGGGGTACTTAATTCTAGTTGTGCTATTGGACTTTATTTCGCCCACAACAATAATAAACTTTCCTTGTCTATATGCTCCTTTAGCTTCATAGTGCTTACCATATGGAGTTGGGTAATCAGGGTTATTATTTAAGATTTTTACAATAACCTTTTCCATTCCTTCTTGTTTAACTCTGTAAACCCCTGAATTTTTATCACGGATAACTTTTTCCATATCTATGATGGTAACCTCGCTTATTGGTATCTTGCAAGGTTCTTCCATGTAATAGATATACCAGGGATCACCTTCCATTAAATACCCAACCTCACAATATTTTGGGTTAATGTCTGGTGGCTGAAAGTAAACTACATTTTTCATCGTTCTTCTTGTTTTTTAAGTTCTACAATCTCGATCAGTTTGTCAAGACAAGCAAGTTCTGCTTCTTCGTAAGTATCATAGGCATCCGAAAGAATTGATTTCTCTGGCGACCACTTAATATAAAAGTCATGGATATTAACATCATGACTTGAAAAATGAATGAGAAATTCATTCTCTCTAAACCATCTAAACGCTTGTGAGAATGTTGGTGCAACTATTCCATCTTTTATCAAATCAGATTTAATCACTTTCCCATATTCTAAGCCATATGAATCGCTAACATACCACGCAAAACATTCCTTATCAAATCCAAGTTCCTTGAGTTTTAACGCTCTATCATAAGGTACAAATTCTACATCCATTTTTTAATTCTGTTTTAAAATCTTTCTTTTCTGATTTGTGATATCTTGGTGTATAAACACCCAATAGCATCTCTGAATGAGCCAAATAATGGAATTCCATATCTACTGCAAACTACCTCGACATTTCCCTTTCTCCAGAATCCCTCGGGACAGCAAACTATCATCTTGTCACTATCAGCAAACTTACCAAGCTCAAGTAGTGATATTGGGGATTTAGTTTCGGGAAGAAGGTTTAGGAATATAAAATCACATTTCTCTAAATTATCCATTTCCCAGTTAACCTGGTAATTGAATTCTGGGTTACTTTCCCTCTGCTCCCAGGAAGAATCCCAAGAATCTCTTCTTGGATTATAGAGAACGATATCATCCTCATCCATAACTGATAATTCCGATACCATGATAGTTTGCCAATCCTCGGCAACACCCATTTCTATAGATCCAGCCAGGAAAATTGTAATTGCATTATCATTCAAGATTAGCTGATCGTCTGAGGTTGGTTTTATTACTCTCATTGATTAGCTGGTTTGTAGATTACCACCGTGACCTTACAGTCTCTTAATCCGTATCTGATAATCTCCTTGATTCTGTTCCAGTTGCCACCTCCAAGACCTGCTCCGATCATTGGTAGACCTATATGTTTACCTCTAAAGATCTCGTTCATCTTACGAACACAGATCGTGAATGCGTCGTAATCGAAAGGTGCTGCGTGACCATCAGAATGGTTTCTACCGTAATTATACTGAGTGTATGCGTTTACTACGATAAGCTCAGGCTCATTTCGGTTATTCTTAAAATCTTCTAAAGACCATATCGCATTTTCACCTAGAACAAATGTCTGGTAATCAATGTTACCCAATTTTTCTATGGTAGGACCCCACGATTCCATTTCAAATCGATCACACCCGAATGCTTTTGCCATTTGTGGAGCTATTCCAGCTCCCATCGTGCTCATACAATTGCATCCATGTGCAATGACATCAAAAGCACCCTTTTTTGCTAAATCAATAAGATCCCCTTCGATCTCATTATAGCCAATTTCAATTTTTTCTTGTTCCATTATTTTGTTAATAGGTAATAGGTTAAGAATAGCTGTACGTAATGAAGTACCTGATCAAATCCTATTACGGTAAAAGCTCCAAAGTTAGGGATTGGACTCCCGTAGTATTTCTTTTCAAATCTTCGACTAACAATTCTACTAGTTATGTAGTCAGTAATAAAGTGGCAGCAAAAAGTTACCAGGAAGAAAATAATAGAGCTGTAAACATACCATTCGGTAGTTTCGTTTGGCCTTCCGATACCTAGCAAAATACATATCGGTATGAGCCAGATTGTAGAGTATGTTATTACATGAGAAAACAAGTGAGAATTACTTTTGCTTTTATTATTTGCCCAATCATCTGCTTGAAAAATGAAATCTGCAACCCAGTGTATACAGATGATTGCTAAAATTTCTCCTAGTGACATATTAGAATACGTTTAATTGTTTAAAGTTAATTGGTTCTGTTCTTGAATTTGTTCCGACATCAGAAATATCCTTTATCGAATTTGTCGTGTAGATTCCATCGAAATAGTCTCCGAGATCGCTGAATCCAGCACTAAATATTCCGTGGGTAATTACTAGATAGATTTTAGCAGTCGGCCGGCTTCCTTTGATTGCTTTTGCAATTTCGATAAATGTCCTACCTCCATCACAAATATCATCTACGATAACATACTTGATGTCATTGTGCTGATCTAATACTGGAACTTCAGTATGAAGGATCTTGCCAGTCTTCAAATCTCTAACCTTGGTGGCTGTGATTATTTTATCTATACCAAACCAGGTAGCAACGTCGAATATTTTTTTGTAAGCCCCAGCATCAGGAGAAACTAAACAAAGATTGTCCTTAGTCCCCATCTCTCCGCCTATTACATCAGCTAAAGCCATCTTGGCTACTCCGAAATTATAGACTTTTACGAAGTTGTTAATACAAGCCTCAAGAACATCCGAATGAGGATCCATAATCGTAACCTCTCCGAAATTTTGCAAGTTAATTATTGGTGCAATTACCGTTTTGATGTAGTTCACCCCTCCTTCTTGAAATTTCCTGTCGCTTCTTCCGCCAATACAATAAGGTATGTAGAGATTTACTTTTTCGACCCCAATCTCTTTAAGAGCTTGGTTTGCACAAATTATAAGTTCAAGATCTCTAAATGTGTTTAGTCTCGACTTGATAGTTATTGGGGTTTTTTGATCTGCTAAACTATTATAGCTACTGTATCCTTTTTCAGTGATTCTAATTGACTGTTGACCATCTGGGAATCTACTAATTTCGTATCCGCAACTAAGAACATCATCTGGATTGACTAGGTTTAATGTTTCTGCCATTTCTTTTATTTTTATTAGATAAAGATATTAAAAAAATTTCATCGTTTTTATAGTTGGCTTCCATTTCTAGGATAAATCCTAGAATTTCTAGGATTTATCCCATAATTTTTAGTAGATCTACTAATGTCTTTTACAATAGAAAAACAACACTCAAAAATAAAGAATGACCTCGGAAAGAAAAAATTAATTAGGATTTATGTCATGGACGATTACCCAAGAACCCTCCTTTAGATCATCCTCACATTCGATGACTCTAACCATATCTTGGGATTTGAAAACTATGACCTTCTTTATTTTATCATCGTCACCAAAGAACATATCTCCCTTTAGATCAACAACTATTCCCTCATTCTCTTTTAGAATTAGACCCAATGATCTTGTAAGAATTAGGGCCATGTTTAACCAATCTGTCGGGCTATCACTATAATCTGGGCTATCTGGATGTGTGTAGTTCATTTTAATTTTAATTTATTTTCTATATTTTTCTGAGAACTCCTCGTTCTCGTCGGGTGGCAATTCTGCTATGATATGTCTCGATATCCAGGAAGAAATTGCATTTTTAATTTTTAGAAAGAATCTCATGGCAAATCAATTTAATCCCACCAGCCTTTCATTCCGGTTCCATCAAACCAATTGTCCCATTCTCCTTGCTCCTTCTCAAAATCATCAGCTTCTCCTGATTTTACCTTCTTGTAGAATGCCCTGAATTCATCCATATCTTGGCCTCTTATGATAGTCCAGAGCTCATTCCACTCCTGCTCCTCAATCTCTCTTGTTCTAGCATAAACTTTTTTCTTATGCTCGCTCTCTTCAGGAGTATCCTGATCAACCATTCTGTAGTAATCGGGATTATCTTCATCTTGCTCAAATAGGGGTTTATTGAAAGAGATCTCTCCAAATTCCGCCTCTGCCATATCCAGGTAAAGATCTTCATTGTAGTTCTTTATGAGATCAGCAGCTCTTCTCATAGCGGAAACCTTCTTTAATCTAGAGTGATCCACTTCTAGACCGTATTTCTCAGTTTTGTCAGCCATATCTCTAATCCCGATCTCCATAAATCTTAGAGTTCCGTGATGATCAAACCAGTAATGATTCCATAATGCCTTTCTGAATTTCCAGATGTTCTTGAAAAATCTAGGAAAATCATATCTGAATAGTGAATATGTTTTATACCACCAGGTGTTTTGCCTAGCTAATCTTTTTAGACTTTTGGTAAAAGTGTCAGCGAATTTTATTTCCATGGAAGTATTATTGCACAACTCTAACTTTGTTTCACAAAAAAAGCCGTCGAGAGACGGCTTTTAATATTATTGTTTTTATGTGTCTGGATTACTCCTCGTTGTTATCGTCTTCGAAACCCTCACCTAGATTGTACTCGTCATCTTCGTTATAAGGTTCCTCTTCCTCTTCCTCTTCTTCCTCATCCTCGTCTTCCTCTTCTTCGGATTCTTCACCGTTGTCAGCCTCTTCGTCATCCTCTACCTCAACCTCATCGTTATCACCTTCGATGTCAACGATAACGTTTTCTGGCTCTTCCACTTCTTCCTCTTCGTGATGTTCTTCGCCATTTCCTGCCATTTCCATCTCGTTTCTTAACCATTCTCCTACCTCTTGGATATCATCTTTAGATGTTGCGATATGATCACAAGCCCAATCGTGTCCATTTTGAAGTAGACCATCAACCTGATCTGGATTCATATTTAGAATCTCCTCGATATGATGCTTAATTGAAATTAGATTTTGGAAAAACATATAATGCTGATGTCCCCCACGGTTATCATGCTCTCCATGCTCTCCATGTCCTTCATTTTTGAAAGAACTGTATGAATGAGCTTTGTCGCTCATTTTATCAGATTTTGTTTTGAATTGATCAAATGAAACTATTCTTGACATTTTATTTTCTTTTTTTAGTTATATATCCCTTTTTAGTATTGTTTCTCTTAGATGTCTATATCCATCCAATTTTCTTCATCTCTGATACTATGAAAGATGGCGAGATACTTTTAGTACACTCGAATTGTCTTTCGGTATCTCTAAACTCTGGGCACCAAAGCCAATCGCCAGCATCAAAGTCATAATCCACCGTTTTATTAAAGCACGAATTGCAGGCAGAATCGGAATGGATTCTTAAACAATCCATTGTAAATTCATTTTCAGGCAGTGTTACTCCCGATATCATAACCACTCTTTTTCCTAAAGCATGAGCTAACCATGATAGACCACTAGAAAGACCAACGAAAAATTCACACCCACTGATTATCTCTCTCATCCTTTCCAAGTCACCACCGGTCATATTGGTACAGTTTGGAGGAATATGGTTCCAGTTACCCTCGGTTCCGAATGATTCGTATCTGTCTATACAAACAGGTTCAAATCCTCTTATTTTCAATTCATTGCACAATTTTTTCCACCCACCGGGATAGTTCCAATGCTTAGCCTGTGCTGTACTGTGCATAGAGAAGCAAACGTACTTACCTTTGGGCAATTTCTGTGAATTCCTTCTCCTTATCTTCGGTCTTATTTCTTCATAGTCAAGATTTAATTGATAAGCTAAACCCTCTTGCAAAGGTTTTTCGAAAATATAGTCAACAGCAATGTAGTTGGTGTAATCATGCAGATTATCTGATTCTATGAAGTTTATCCACTCATATTCTCCTAGGAAAAGAGATTTATGTGCCATCATAACATCAACTACACTCCCTATATTTTTGCCATACTCGTTAGCATAAGGAGCGAAAGCAATGTTATCTCCAAGGGATCCTGTTTCCAGTCTAATTAGAGTTCTATCTTGGATCGCTTTCACTGGAGTAAAATAATCCAGGATCTGACCGATGTTTAATTTTCTGTAATATAAATCATAAGATCCGTCACATTTAAAAAATCCAGGTATCTCTGAATCGGAAATAGATATTATACATCCGGTCCTTTCCTCAAATTTTCTAAGTATTTCCGAATGACCGTGGCCCAAATTCCCGTAAATTAGAACGTGATTATTATTGAGATCTGCATTTTTACTAAAAAGAACTCTGTCACCCAGTTTAAATATAACCTCCCAATCAATAAACTTATTGGTGGAATCTGGATACATTACCCATGACTTTGAGTTTTTAGAGAAAGTGTTTTTATGAATTATCTTGTTTGTTCTCCTATCTTTAAATAAAACGGAAACAACTGATGTAGTGCTTATTGACTTATAGGCATAAATAGAGCCGCTAAACGAACAATCAAAGCCCTTACCATCGGATAATAAGTCTTTCTGGATAGGAGCTCTATATGAGCTTAAAATTAGCTCCTTTTGATCTATTTTGGAGTAGTTTGAGTAATCCATTAGCATTTTGGAAACAATTACTTCCCACGATATGAATTCTCGAACTTGCTTGCACTCTAAAACCATTTGAGGGTATTTGCTCATCACCTCATAAATACCAGAAACTAGACTAGATTGATCGATTTTTAAATCACTACCAAGCTCTATTCTTTTCAACCCCATCATTTCTGATTCAGCTGTTCCGACCACCGGTATTCCCAGTGCTACCATCTCGGTAACAGTTAAGTTTGGGTGTCCAGCTTCCAGCATGGATGGGTTTAAAAAAATGTGATGGTTTCTAATCTCATTCAGTGTGTCTGCATAATCCAGATCGTATTTAACTGTCAGCTTTTCGTATGGATCTATGGAGTTAATTAGATCTGAATTTGTTCCTGGACATATTATGGTTATTGGTAGATCCAACTTTCTAGCAGATTCTATACCATATCGGAATCCCTTACGATCGTATAACTTATCTCCACCTAACCCGTTATTTGCCAGCATTAGCAAAGAGAATTTTCCAGATCTAACTTCCTGCGTTCTATCCGAAAACTGGTAATCCCCAATATTAACTCCATGGCTTAGATACCTTATCTTATCTCCACCACCGAAATATTCAACTAGATATTTAGCATGAACAAACGAAACGACAGATCCCTCTATAGCTTCAAGATTTTCCTTATAAACGTGTGAATCCTTTCCGAAATGATATGCGTGGTGATCGTGGTGTGAAAAGACATAAGGTATTCCTCTCTCTTTCAGATTCAAGGCAAGGTTAGCCATGTGCACATGAACGATATCCCAATCATCCGCGTTTACTTCATTAGCATAAAGTATTTCTACCTCGTGACCTAAAGATCTCAGCACCTTCGTGTATTCCCATATTATTTTCTCAACCGCACCCCATCCATTCGGAGGGATTGGAATTACACCTGGGGTTATTTGTGCTATTCTCATTTCCTTGTAGCAAATATGGTTCCTCTGTCGTTATTTTGATCTACCGTGTATCTAGTATCATCGTCTCTAAGATCTATTTCAAACCCAGCAGAAGCTATCTTAGAAATAAGAGCCGAAGCTCTTCCCTGATTATTGTGAAATTCTATCAGAAGGTGTTTAAATCTTCTCAGATCATTCTCTCCAACGGAACTAAATATATCATACTCAGCTCCCTCGACATCAACCTTTAAAAGATCCACCTCCTCAAGATCATATTTCTTCATAAGTCCCATGAGAGATACTGTTCCAACTTCTTCGAATTCCGAATAACCGTCTCCGGTTCCCTCTACACTAGATATCAGGGTGTTTTCCGGATTTACCATGAGTCTAATAGTTTCTCCATCGGTTGATGTTACCGCCAGCTTATCCAACGTAACATTTTCTTTTTCTGAGTGTATGGATTCAAAAGATAGACAAGCCTTAGAGTTAGGTTCCACCGAGATTACCCTAGTATCACTACCAAATCTATCCAAAACCCATTCGGTGAAAAGTCCAACGTTAGCTCCGATGTCTATAGCTGTGCTGATTCTAGATCCAGCAAAAAACTGGTTGTATATCCCATCTACGAAGAACTGCGTATAGTTAACAAATATCGGATCAAAATTAATTGGTCCATTAGCAACTATCCTTTTCTTCATGATTGGTTTTTTACCGAGATCAATTGTTAGCGATTGTATGATTTCACCAGTCTGCGAGCTGTAAAATTCAATAAGAAACCCGCTAAAGTTACGGTCTTCCTGAAAATCAAAATATGGTTTAGGAATCGGGATAGTCCACCATTCGGATCCGGAGTGATCTGCATTTAGAGAAAATGAGTATATGCAGGTGTTCGAGTCACGATCTTTAATCGATACATTAACATCACCAACATTATTCTCCATCAGATTTATTATGATCTTATTTTCTTCCGGTTCAAATCTGCCAAAAAATTTCTGAGCCGTGTTTTCCATATTTCCGAATATTTTTAAAATTTTATTTGCATTATAGCTAATGGAATCTCCCATAAAATGAATCAGATCAGATTCCTGATACATGTCAGAGTAGACCGGTGTATTTTTCATAAGAAGAGGTGCTTTCCAAGAAGTTGCTTCTTTAAGAACTAATGGACTTGTTTCCTTATCATTAAAGTTCTCTACCGATGGGAATATAATAAGATCAGCGGCTTCGTAAAAAAGATCTACGTCATCTCTTTCTCCCAGGACTTTACAATTTGAAGGTAAATTTTCCATGAGTGGAGTCCAGTACCACTTAAAATTATCAGCAAGAGTTCCTATGAAATAGAAATCACAATCAGAGAGGATTCTAGCTATATTGATTGTCTCCGCTTGGTTTTTTCTTGGAGTGAATATTCCTATCTGGACAATGTGCTTCCTGGATGGATC